>CEQY01129532.1_pt1 | contig 19589 bp, 18 predicted proteins | sample 361391 | NCBI WGS metagenome assembly CEQY01 (sample SAMEA2621075, study PRJEB7988) | marine metagenome | isolation source: saline water (ENVO:00002010), including | reverse complement strand
ATTAAGTGTAGGATTATTTTCAGGAAAGTGGTGCTCATTTAGCTCTACTCCGGATCTTCCGCTAGATCAAAGAGAAGAAGATGGCGGAGCACTTGTTTTTGAAACCTCCCCGTTGAAGTCTGATTGTAAAATTTTAGGGCAACCACGGGTTAAGTTGCGTTTAAGAACTAAGCAAAAACAAGGGCAAGTTATTGCGCGATTAAGTGATGTTTTGCCTAATGGAGAGGTGAGAAGAGTTTCTTATGGGATGCTTAATCTTTGTCATCGTGAGAGTGACGAGTTTCCTAGTGAAATTCCATCAGATGAGTTTATTGAAGTTGAAATTAAGTTAAATCATGTCGCTCAAAATTTCGCAGCAGGAAACGCTATTAGAGTATCACTGTCAACTTCTTATTGGCCTATAGCATGGCCATCGCCAGAAGATTTTTCTTGTGAAATTGATCAGGATAATTGCTATTTTCGTCTTCCAGAAATTAAATCAGATATAAGCTACTCTGAGGAGCTTTCAACCCCTGTAGGTGCAAAGCCATTAGAAAAAGAAACTATCCAACCACAAGACTATAAGTGGCAAGTTCTAAGAGACCTTGGACAAGATATTTCTAAGCTTAAAGTGGTAAAAGATGAGGGGGAATATATGCTTAAAAAAGTAGGGATGCGGGTAAAAAGAAGATCAGAAGAAATTTATAGTTATCAACATAATGATTATAATTCATTAAAAGGAACTGTTAAATCGGAAAGACATTTTTCTAGACCTAATGATGATTGGAATATTAAGATAAAAGCTCAGACAGTTTTACGTGCAGATAAAAAGTATTTTTATATTGATAGTGATCTTGATGCCTATCATAACTCGCGCCGCTGCTTTAGCCATAGTTGGAGTTATAATGTTTTAAGAGAGTATTTATGAATAATTATAGAGATAAAATAATCGTCCAAAATTCAATATTCCTTTTTCTCTCACTCATTCTGTTTATAAGCTGTTCCGGATTTAGTGTGGATTCTGATCAAAAAGAAAATTATAATTTCAAACAATTAGAAGCCTATACTTTTAATTTTGATAACAAAGATCGCTTTGATCCTGACTCACTCATTGGACAAAGAATTATCAAGCATTTTAATGAATCTATGAGCAAGCTAGGTCACCATCATACTAATAATATTTCCGAAGCTGATTATATTGTTAGGTTTGATTATTATAGAAAAACATATTTAAGCACTCCTTCGACTTCAGTTGGTGTAGGGGTAGGGAGATCATCAAATATTAGTTTTGGTGGAGTTTCTGTGGGACGAACTCTACCTACGAGACGTCAGATACAAGGACTTAAAATTCAAATGATAGATCCTCAAACTAAAAATGAAATATGGAATGGTGAAGCCCGAGGGCAAATCAAGTTTAATACTACTGAAAAAACTAATGAAAAAATAAAAACTGCGATCTTATTGATTATAGAAAAATTTAAAAAGGATTTAAACTAAAATGGAAATAGATGTAGAAATTGAATGGGCGGCTGTATTTAATAATTTATTTCGTCTAGGTATAACATTTCTTTTATCGATACCGGTCGCTTGGCAAAGAGAAAGGAAAACTCATTCTGTAGGGTTGAGAACATACCCTTTGGTTGCTGTTGGAACGTGTGCATTTATTCTTATTGGAAAATCATTTTTAGAGATTGAGACAGAATCAATGTCCAGAGTATTTCATGGAGTTATTACAGGGATGGGTTTTATAGGTGGTGGTGCCATTATAAAAAATGATGATTATGTAAGTGGTACGGCTAATGCAGCAAGTTTATGGTGTACGGGGGCAATAGGAGCGGCAGTGGCTTTCAATCGCTTAGAAATAGCAATTGTATTAAGCCTAACCATACTTATAATATTTAAATTTAAAACTGTGATGTCAAAAAATGGAAATATTAAATCTGTAAATGAGTAAATTATGAATAGGAGAGCTTAACCTTTCTCGCCCTGATAGTTTTTCTCACGAAGAAGCTTTGCCAGATGAACAGCGTTTCTTACCATAAGAGATGTGGCATTAGTGGTTTTTTCTGGATAGCCGTTTCTATGATCTTTGTAGTCTTTTCCCTGCATAGCCTCACCGACCCAATAACTTATGGCATTTGCAGGTAAGGTGAACCCGACATCATTGAGGGCCTGGTACAATTCTGCGGAAACATGGTGGGCACCATCTTCATTACCGACAACACAGACACATGCTACTTTACCATAAGTTTTCATACGTCCATGCTCGTCTGTATCGTCAATATAAGCATTCATTCTCTCTAACACTCTTTTAGCTATACTTGATGGTTGCCCAAGCCAGATCGGAGTTCCTATAACCAAGAGATCACAATCGTCGATTTTCTCTTTAATGTTGGACCATTCATCATTTTCTCCTTCGTCATGATTAACTCCAGGAAGAATATTATAATTTCTACTGTAAACGCTTTCTGACTCAACTCCGTGAGAACTGAGACTATGTTGAATTTGAGAAATAAGTATATTAGTTGAAGAATCTGAAGACTCTTTCTTTAAGGAACAATTTATTAATACTGCTTTTAATTTCATAATCTTACCTTTTGGAAAGATAATATTAATTTAAGCGGAGAGAACTTTAATTAAAAGTACGTTAAAAGATGTGTATATTTATAAAAAAGTGGTGGAGCCGATCGGGATCGAACCGACGACCTTTACACTGCCAGTGTAACGCTCTCCCAACTGAGCTACGGCCCCTTATTTAGTGATCCTAAAAAAATAGCAGAGAATTCAAGGGTTTACAATCCAAAAATACAGAAAATATGTCTATATATTAAACACTGACCATAAATATTACCTTGTGAAACCCTGATTAGGGCAGTTTTTGAAGATTTTTTTGGCCTGAGAATTGCTTTGTAATGCCAAAGATTATTTTAAAAAGCTATGAGAGAGAGAGGTAATTATGATAGCAACAAGATTTCTATGGCCCCTAGCTTTACTTGCATCCATTGCATTTGCAAGTGAGCTCTTCCAAGAACAAAGTATTTCAAATGTCACCAGAAGAAGTGGAGGAGCAACTTATCAAGTCGTCCTCAATCAACCGGTGAATAACCTATATGTGACTCTTACAGCGGAACTTGTTGATCCCTCGAGCTCATCTCATAAACTTCAAATCTATAATGTGAGTTATGTCACTATGGGTGGGAATCATGTGACTATGGCCGGAGAGCAATTTTTAACCGGCTCAAATGCTAAATTAACTCTTGAAGCCAATTCAAATGATCCAATCAACAAGGTTCTCATTAGAGCAGAATCATGGCGTGCCTACCACGGTATGTATGTGTCAGTTGAAGGAAGCCAAAGCCGTGTAGAGCCGACACAGCCAACTCAGCCTGACTATCCTAATTATCCAACTGATCCAACTCCACCACAAGTGGATCCAAATGATGAAGCTGCTCGTATTGAAGCGGAAAGAAGAAGGATTGAATTAGAGCGCCAAAGAGAAATTGAGAGACAAGTGGCGATCAGAGTGGAAGAAGAGAGACAGCGTCAGTGTCGAGGGGATCTCATTGGAAGAGTTGGATCTCCTGGAATTCAGTCCCAAGCTGATCAGTGTTTTTCATCTGAAGTTCCAGAAGCTAATCGCAGAGTTGATAGAACAAATAGAAGACTTATTAGAGTGAGACGTCAGTTAACTGAGCTGAACAAGCCCATTATCAGATGTAACGAAAACCTCAATGATGTAAAAAAACAAGTAGCAAGCTTAACTAGGACTTATAATTCAAAGTCTGCCAGTTTAGATGCAGTTAAAGCTCAGACTTCTGAAAAGTTAAATTTGGTTAGAGCTGCTGCGGATCAAGGTGAAAAATATAGATGTACCCTGAGCAAAGTTGGAAAGAAGCGAAGAGGTACTTATCGTGGTGAAGGTGAGAGTAAAGCGAAAGCAGTTATGGCGGCCTTTATGAACTGTCCAAATAGAAAAAATGATGGATGTGGTGACCAAGATGAGTTCAGAGGAACTGTTAATTGTCAGAAATTAAAATAAGGTATTGAACGGAGAATAAATATGAAAAATATATTACTAGTATCAACATTTACATTATTGACTTCAGCTTATGCTCAAGACTATTGCTCTAATTTACAAAGAGAGCAAGCCAGATTAGCGGATTGCCAAGTGGCCCTTGATCGTGCGAATGCTCAAGTAAACGCAAATGATCGTGATATCAGACTTACTGAGCGAGATATCAATCAGCAAGGCAAAAGAGATCGAGAACTTAATCAGTGTAAATCTGACAAAGCGATACAAGTGGCCCAGTCCCAAGGGCTTGAAACAGCGAATGGTAAAGCAGATAATCGCATTGCTAAAGTGACTGAGCATAATAGAGACATTCAAAAAAGAATTGGGCGTAATATAATTGTTAAGCACGAGTGTGCTGCCATCTACCCTGAAACCGGAAATCAAACTCAGTATGATCGTGGTGATTGGGGACGTTTTGTAGGTAAGAAAGCCATCTTTTTTGGAGAAGGAATCACAGCTGAAGACGCTAAAAATGCTCTTCTAGAAAACGCTCAAAAAGAAGGCTTTTTTGATAATAGAGATAGAGGTGGTTTTCTTGGGCTTGGAAGCAGAACTTCTGACAAAAGAAAAAAGAAACTCCTCACAAGCTTAACTTGTTTTCCTGTCTATAACCAAGAGCATGCTCAAGGGATAAAGCCAGATGTAGAAAATATTGCTAAAGAAGCACTCGCTATCAAAATGCCAAGAGTTGTCGCTGGAGATAATGATGGTGGAAATAATGATAATGGAGGACGCAGAGGCCGCAGACGTGGTGGTCGACGCGGAAATTAAAAAAATAGAAAATATTAAATCAATATAAGGAAGGGCCTACCCCTTCCTTTTTTATTTGAGTAAGATCTTAGCTCGTTTATTCATTCCCTCTATGATCATAGTTGCCGTATCTTGATTGAGGTTTTTATCGAGCTGCTTAAAATTAATATTAAGTATGCTCAAATCATTTTTTATTTCACTGACAATTTTATCAAAACTCTCAGGGTTGATAGCACAGGCCTTGGCCGTTTGAGCATAATGTTTGAGCGAAATTCTTTTAAAAGCATAATGCCCGGTCTTTCCCACTTTCATCGCCAGCTTTAATTTTTCAAGAGCATGGTTTTCTCTGGCATGCAAAAAATAACCACTCATCACATCATAGAATGGAGTGAGTTTAAAGCCCTTACTATTTAAAGTGAGACTAAAGTTTTTGGCATGTCCATCAGTGGCATAGAGCAGATCAAAAATCATAATGGCCTTAAAAAAATTCGCTCTATCATTCTCATTGATGGAGGCACGTAAGAGCTGACAAATATCAACGATGCCAGGGCCTCCTTCAGATTGGTATTTTTGATAAGGGGAGACTTCTAAGGCCTGACATAAGTCTTCTTGGGGGATGCGAACCAGTATATCTTTATCATTGAGCTTGGCCCACTTGCGATCAAAGCGTTCCACCACTAAAACTTTGTCATCATCAAAAATTTCTATTTCACTATTGCAGGAGTCCAGACCAAAATGTCTCAATAGCCACAAACAAAAATATTCATTATCCACACTGTCCGAAAAATCAGCGTCCATACCCAAAGCCCCGAGGGATTTTTTAAAGATATGTGTGGTTGGGGTCAGTCCAATGGGCTCACACCATTTATTATTTATTTTGAGAAAAGCGGTTTTTTCTTGAGCCCCGGCGATGGAGAGTCTAAAGTCATTATCCGCCATACCTAGAGGAGTTGCACTGCTTAGGCCATTGAGTCTTTGAGTGATCTCTTTTTTAGTTAGTGGATTGTATTTTAGTTCAAAAGTATTTTTAGGGACAAAACCTTCGGGGAGAAAAGAAAGAGCTCCGACACAATCTCTTCCAATAACAGCGAGCATATCAAAGGGCCTGGTGCTTTCCGCACCAAATTTAGTGGCCACTGTTTTTTTAATTTCAATATTGTCTGGTAGCAGATTATCTAAATATCTTGTAACAACATCCCCTTTAAAAGAGCTTTCTTGCAAGGGGAGAGAATAGGAAATAGGAAAGCCGTTATGAATCCACTCGCTATCGTACTTCATGCTAATACGACCACTCATATCTTTGGTGAGAGTGGAGACTTTAACATTGTTGAGGTAGACGTCTAAATTGGTGGTTTTTTTTAAGCGTCCCATTAGTCCTCGATAAGATGAATCATGGTATCAATATCTTTATTTTTTTTATTATTTCCGATCAGCTCATCATTTATGGAAAGTCCTGCGCCAAGAGCTTGCAGCACTTTGAAAAAAGAATCAAGGGTGCCTCTTCCATTTTCGATATCACTGACGGTAGGTTGGCGCATATTCATTTTTTTTGCCAAGTCAGTTTGGGATAGACCTTGAGCCTTTCTCATGCGTTTTAAGGCCGTTGAGAGCTGTTTGGGTGTTTTGATATTGTCTATTTGCATCATGTTCTCCATACGAATAAGCGTATAAAAATATTATATACTAATTATCGTATAAAAACAATGTATACTTAAATCCGTATAAAAAAAAGGCCCAAAGAACTTGGACCTTTTTAATGCAATGTGAATACTTCAGTCAGAGAGTGTGTGGCTCTAAGACCTAGGTTTAGTATAACATATAGTTGGATTTTATTTAAATTGAGCAAGTGTGAAGTGAGATATCAGGGACTTACATCGTAATGAGAAATATCTATGCCACAAAAAATTGGCGAAAGTGCAATGTTGACCAACTCGAATCAATATAAAAACTAGTTCGGTAGAATATAATTATTGAATTGGATTTTTTTCTGAGGTGGTCGTAAAGTATGTATACAGTTTGCGAGCGGCGACGCTAGCAAAAAACCTCGAAGGTGAAAGTCCTTCCTGGCCTACTCCTAAGTTGCGGCCAGAAGCCAGGATTCAGTGGTTTTTTAGTGATAAAAAATCTAGGAGCGAATCCAGAGAGTTTATAAAGTTTATCCGAGCTTTATAGACCGCATCCAGCAGGTTGAAGCAATTGTGAACCTGAATGGTGAATAAAGTAGAACAAGGTTGTCGGAGACTTTTGTTTCACTTTAGATTAAAAGCCGAGCCCGATGGCAAACCGGGCGAAGGTCGAAGTTGTCAGTCAAGAACTAGGGAAGAGCAGCTGACATTTTTAATCCTATCACCTTAGGTCGACATGTTGGAAAGGGGATTTTGTGAAAGCGCGGAAGCAACTTTAAAGCTAGGTTAACCTTGACTTGGGATTAACCAAATCATTTGCGATTGGTTGTTTTAAAGTTGTGCGTACGAGATCGACAAGGGACTTGTCCCGAGGATCTTGGAGGCCGTAGTGGTGATAATACAGCCTTTATTGCTACTACTAAGGCGTGAGTTTTTATGACTGTTTAAAAACTCTGGAGAGCTAACCAAACTCCAAAAGACTAAAATGTATGACGAGTCATCTTAAGTTTTAGTTGGATGGAGGTAAAAGAGGTGAGTACTCAAAGCCGGTCTTGGCAACCGTACTTGGGAAATCCAAATGTGCGGATCCGAAAAAGAAGGTTTGGGCGAGAAGAGAGTGAAGTTGAGTCAAATCAACGGAATTCCTTCTCACCAATTACCTTATTTCCTTTTATTTCTACCCTTATATTTTCTTATCACTATTCCTGTTAAAATAACTCAGGTTTATCGTTTAACATTGGATTTTGTTTGCTATCAGGCTGAATTCTTGTTGTTTTCACTCAAAGATTTAATACAATAATATTATGCAGTTAAGAGTAGAAATCGCGGATGAAGATTTTGATTATACATTTGATAAAGAAAAGATCTTTATAGGTTCTGACCCTCGCTGTGATATCTGTTTGGAATATGAAGGTGTGGCCAAGGTTCATGTCAAAGTTTATAAGCTGAACGAAAAGTTATACTTCGATCTTCACACCAAAGACTTTCCCACCTTTTTAGGCATCAACCAAGTCACGAAAATTAAGCAAAACGAATTCACTGAAGAACTTCCTATCGAGATAGGAGGGATCTACATCTATAATGAAACCCCAAAAGTAGAGGAAGATCCCAATAAGTATAAGATTAACTTTGATCTGCCAGCTGAAGATCACTCTGCTGAAGAGCTAAAAAAGTCTTTGCTGGGAGATTCTGAAAGTAAAGATGAGGAAGTGGATAGGAAAAAGTATAGACCTCAGCTCTATCAGGAAGCAAAGGAAATTCCTGAGGTTAAAGTTGAAGTTAAACAAACGAATCTGCAGCAAAGAAAAGAGCTTAAACGAAAAAAACTTGAGCAAACAAAGTCTAAGAGAATTCGCACCAATAGAAGAGTTAAAAAGGACCCTCCTAGGATTAATCAGAAATTTAGCCTAAGCACTTTAGGTGTTGTTATGATCACTATTTTAGCTTCTGGTTTTATTTACTATAAGAACCATTATCTTCCCAGTTTGAAAAAAATTGAGCGGATCACACAGGAGAAAAAGAATAAGAATTATGAGTTTGCTGGTTTTGTTCCTGAAAAAGTCAAACTTAGCCAAGATGAGATTCTAGATTATTTTAAAAATAAAAAATGTGAGGGAGCTGAGGTTTCTGATATATGTCGCAGCTTAAGCCTTTTTTTTACTGAACCCAATGAAGGAGTAAGTCTTATTGATAAAAAACTCTTGATTGGCCTGAATCGAAAAAATGTTGAAAGCAATTTATCTCAAAGCTTTAACTACTCAAATGCTGAGAAGTCATTATTAAAATCATATTATGAACAAAATTACTCTGATGAGATTTCTTGGGCAGAGTTTGAAGCTTCTGGACATAAGCTTAATCAAAATATGTATACCTATTTAAAAAATAAGCATCTCTATCCCATTATGCTCTTGAATGTACTCCTGCAAAATCAATTCGAAGTCCCTGAAAGAGTCGAAAGTGTTTATATGTTTCTCTACGATATTTTTGGCCATGAAATAAAAGTTCCAGGTTTTATAGAGATTCCAAAAAGGTCTTTTAAACTTCTCATGAGCAATACTCAAGAAAATCTTCTCAAAGTTAAAACTTACTGGAACTCTAATATGACGAAAGATATTGAGTCTGAACTTCAAAGAATGGGAAGTACGATTGATATTGATTTTGATGAAAGCCTTATCGAACAACAGTTTATCAAGCAATTACTAAGTACTATACAAAACTATATAGATATAGAAAAGTGCACGACACCTCTACAGCAATCGATTTGTAGTGCCATCAGCTCGACTCGAACTCGACTTCCCTACGAAGGAATTGTACTGGAGAATAACAAAGCTTTTTTTGTGCAAGATTTAACTCAAATTCAAATTTGGCTTGAGAAACAATTTGAGAGTGACGAGATTACAGATGAAGATGGTAGAGAAATTGTCCAGTTACTTAAAAAACTCTCTGTGGAAAAAGAGGATTATGTTCGCATACTTAAAGAGAAAAAAAATTATCAAGTTTCCGCCAAAGATTATTCACTTAATCTGCTTGCGGCTTCATTCTTACTTGGCCCCTATGAAAAGATTCTTGCTGATGCTCCCTTTGAAACCATCACTTTAATTGGTGTCAAACAAATGGGGGATAAGGTTTACTCTCAAGCAGTCTTAACTTTTAATAAAAATTTTCTTTTTAGATACTTTGGGGAGAAGCCTCAGTTAGAAGTGAGAAGGAACACGAAATTTCTTATAGGAAGAAGGATCCCCTCTCTTAACCCCATCATTCAAAATGCGCTTACAGCTACAGGGTCTGAAGAAACTCAATAAGGTCCAATTTATCCTGATGTGAGAGCTTTTCTCTTCCATTTTCATCAAGAAGCATTGTTTCGTGACCTTTATTGCTCATCCCTTTTTTATTAGAGTTAAAAAAGTATTCTGAATCGCTCTTGTAGGGCTCTCTTATATACTCTGCACTAGGGTAGCCATTTTTCTGCTTATCAAAATCAAGTTCCTTGTCCTGACTTGGAACAGCTATATATGTCTTGGCCCGACTTTTTGCTGGAGTAATAACGTCGTAGAGGGTAGGAGCTGAGTTATTGTGAAAATACGGCCATCTGGCCCATATACCTACTAACGGAGGTGGAACATAACCTTTCTTAGGTACAACACGGGTTCCTATGGACTGAGAGATTTTTAATTTATTTAAGTCCTTGTAAAAATAAGTCATTCCTTGGTGGCGATAAGGGTCTGTGCCCACGTCTTTCACAATGGTTTTTTTATGATACCAAACTTTAGTGGTCGCAATAAGTTTCTCATAATCAAGTTCGTGGCTATTTTCTTGCCCCCAACCTTTTTCATAAATTCCATGACAACCTTTGCAGCTATTTAAGAAGATTTTCTCTCCTCGTTTGGCCTTAACGATGTCTATTTTTTCTGGAAAAAAATCATTAAATTGAGGAGCTTTGGTATTAAAAACATAGGCCGTCAGCTCATCAATGGTTTTTTTGTTTACTTCGAGCCAATTCTCAAGTTTTTTTAAATCAACACCTCTGCCTATTTCATTCCATAAAAAATTAGTATGTACTGGATTACCGCTGTCAATGGAAGCATCGGAAAGCCATTTTGTTTTATACTTTAAATTCCACCAAACAGCTGGCTTTGAATCAGCAGGCACTTTTGCAAGAGGTGATTTTCTTTCACGCACAAAGCGAGAGCGAGTCGCATATGAATCATCAGCTCTTTTGGCCAGGGAGAGTCCTACTTGCGCCAGAGATGTATCAAGTCCTAGGGTTTGAGGTTCTTTTAATCCGACAAATTTAATGGCGTGGCGAGAGTTTTTATAAATCTCCATATCGTCAGCACTAGGACCGATGAGTATTTGAAAAAGAAGTGAATTAGAAGCAAGCAACGCTTTTTGCCCTAAAATAAAAACCTCATTGGCCCTAGGAAATCTATTTGAAAGTCCGAGCACCTTTGTGCCAAAAAGATCTTGAGAGTGACAAGCGGCACAGCTAAAAGTCATGGCCTGGGCGTGATTGAAATTTTTAACCGAAACTCCCATAGGATATTCTTCAAGTTCACCCATATCGGCAATGAGATTGGGTCCTTTTTCGAGAGTTGTTTTGGGGTAATCATGCAAACCCACCCAATTAAATAGATCTTCAAAATTTTTAAAAGGTGCAAATTTTTTGGAAATTTTAAAAATGAATCTTCGCAGGGCAGAGTTTGAGTCAGCGTTAAAAAATTTCTCCATCGCTTTTACGGGGAGCTGTAACTCTGAAATATCCACTGGATAATTAAGAGCGTGGGCGGAACCCTTGATGATATATTTGCGAAGAGTGTTTTGATTGAGGTTTAAGATATTGGCCCTGTGCCCATCTCTTAGACAAACCCTATGACCATGGGAATTAAAGCATCGCTCTTGACCTGGAAGTTCTGAATTTTCGCTCCAATCTTGGGCCCAAGCGGGAAGCAATGATAGCCATAAAAATAATGCAGTGCAAGATAATCTCATGCTAAACTCCTGATTTAGGAATTTATATACCAAAACTTTTTACTCTAATAAATAGCTTAAATGTATGAAAATCTTGCATTCCTAGCAATTGTCAGTATTTTGCCGATTTATAAAACTTCTCATCTAAGGTATAAATGACATGAATTCAGCTGGGATTTAGTTGCTTTTCTCCTAGTTGATTTCCTCCCAGTAATAAATGGTCTCTCGTAGGCCATTTATTACCGGTCTTTTTCCATCTCAGTACTTTTATAAATCTTGTAGGGTCTTGTTGAATTGTTCTTTTTCAAACGGTTCGCTTAGGTAGGCATTGGCTCCATATTTTGACTTGGCATGGGCCTGGGCCTTATTGGCAGAAAGATTTTTCGCTATGATGACTGTCTTAGCTTTTTGAAATTTATTTTTAATTTGGCCAGAGAGCTGATTCACAACCTTGGGGTGGTCATTATAATAAAAGACAATAATACATTCTGGGTCTTTGGTGAGTTTAGTATTTAACTCACTGAGCTCAGTTAGAATAGCCATGTTTTCTGATCTTAGATCAGGGCTAAACTTGGTCGTTAAAAACTGAGATTTATAATCAAAAAAATAGATATTCTTTTTTTGCTTTTCTGGCTCATTAGGTGCTGATTCTTCTTCAGTTGGTTCTTCGGCCATAGCTTCAACATCTTGTTTGAAAAGAATTTCAGATTCATCTGTTAAGACTTCATCTTGGTTCAGTTCATTTTTTAGTGAATTAAAGTCGATTACAACCGTCGGCTGATCATCATCATCATTTCCGCTCATAAGGCCATTATAGGGATATTTTGTTGATTTACAATCATAAAATTAACTACTTATGCATCTTTGGGCATATATTTTTAAAGTTAAAAGCAAAGTGATCCGATAAGTTATTGAGAAGTCTAGCAAGACTTTTTTGGCGTAGGAATAATATGGCTATTGAAGATTTAGATCTTGAGTTCGAAGACGAAGAGGAGCAGTCCAAAGGCGACGCCCTTGACGTTGATGTCGATCTCAGTTTCTCAGCATATCCAGTTGACGGTAAATTAGAAGGTTCTAATAAACGAGGACCTATGCCGAAAAAGCGCCCTCATCCTGCCCCTAAAGCGGGCACTCCAGAGCAACCACAAAACACCGAAACACCTTCGAGACCTACGCCCAGGCCTCAAAATAATAATACCAATAATGTGAGAAATATCTCAGAAGCACCTAGGCCGCAACCACAGCCTCAGCCCAGGCCAAAAGCTGCAGCGATTCCCCAAGCAAGACCCTCATCTCAAGTCACTCCTGACTACGCCAATGATTCATCAGAGGATATTGCTTATTTAAAAGAAGAAATTGCTCAGCTTAAAGCGCAAATGCAAAACATTCAACATCAAGCTGATATTAAGCTTGCAGTTGCTGAGGCGGAAAAAGAGTATTTGGTTGAATATGTCTCAAACGCCAAAGTGCTTGACCATCAGGTCACCCAAGTTTTAAGCCGGATCAACAAAAAGGTCCCGGCCCTTGGAGCAGAGGTACAGCTTTTGAAAAAGTATGTCTCCGAGTTTGTGAAAAACTCCCAAACGAAAAAGAAAAAGGGGGACTAAGAACGAGGTGCAAATTTAGAGCTAAAAACTATTCCTACAAAAATCAAAAATAAGCCTAAAAGGCTGAGTAGACTTAGATGCTCATTAAAAAAGATGATGCCGGTTAAAAAAGCGAAGAGGCATGTCATATAATTATACTGACTCACAACAGATGCTTTTTCGTATAAGTAGGCATTGGTCATAAAGACCTGAGCTAATTGAGTAAAGCCACCAATAGATAAAAGTAAAATGAGTTCTTGCCAATTTGGAGTTACCCACAATTTAAGCAGCCAAGGGATGCAAAAGGGAATTGTAACCATTGGGAAGTAGAGAATGATAAGGGTAGAATCTGCTTTGCCCCTTAAAAGTCGAATCATATTATAGGCTAGTCCTGCAAACATGGCGGCAAATATTCCACAAAGAAAATCAAACAACTCAACTCTAGGATCAAAGTTTTTCAATAGGGCAGCCCCTATAAAGCAAAGAATGAAAAACGGAATTTGTAATTTATTAGGAAATTCACCTACTATAAAAATAGCAAAAAAGACGGTGAAAATAGGAGCGAGATAAAGAATGGTTACAGCAGTGGCCAAAGGCATTTGTTGAATCGTATAAAAATAGAGCGAAAGAGCGATGGCGCCGAAAAGTCCACGAGCAAAGAGAGTCGGTGTGTGTTTATTAAAAATTTTAATATTTTTTTTCAGAACGATACTATAACAAATGACGAAACTCACCAGTGAGCGAAAAAAAATGATTTCAATAGCAGGAATGCGATCTAAATACTTTACCAAAGCATTCACAATGCTAAAAAAAAACGAAGCAATCAATATATTGATAATTCCTTTATTAAGTGTCATAAGTAAATAATCGCATAATTAATAGAGGTGGTCTATGCAACAATATAAAACTGACAAAGATACAAACCTAGAATTCTTAGATATTGATCATCATTCTTCCCAGGCCATCATTATGCTTCATGGATTTGGAGCTTCTATGTTTGACTTGTATTCCCTTCATCAAGTCATGGACCGTGATAAAAAATATGATTGGTATTTCCCCAATGCTCCACTTGAATTAATGCCAGGTCACCTGATGGGAAGAGCATGGTTTAATATTGATATGCAAGAGTTAGAGCTAGCGATGCAAAAAGGGGAGCATCGAAAATTTGCTGACAAAGAACCAAGTGAACTCTTTAAGGGAGTGTCTTTGGTGGAATCATTTATCAAAGCCCGAAGCAGTCAGTATGATAAAATCATCTTAGGTGGCTTTTCTCAAGGGGCGATGGTGAGCTCACACTTGGCTTTAAATACAGATTTGAGCATTGAAAAGCTTATTTTATTTTCAGGAACCCTTATCGCTCGCGAAAAACTACTCAAGGCCCAAAACAAAAATAGACTTCGCTTCTTCCAGTCCCATGGAAAAAATGATCCTGTTTTAGAATATGCCCAAGCGAAAGAATTATTTGAAGCTCTTAAACTTTTAGGTCATACAGGGGAGTTTGTGAGCTTTGAAGGGGCGCATGAGATCCCCATGGAAGTCCTTTCCAAAGTTAGTCAATTTTTGAATAACGAAAATTAGGCGGCTTTGTCTACTTCTTGATCATTATGCTGGTGAAGATATTCTTGTAAAACTTTTTTTACTTGGACTGGATAGTCTATAAATTGCAAGTGAATCACTGATTTGTTTTTAAGAACGATAGTCACTGGTCCAAACTCGCATTCAAAAGAAGGAGCCTGAAAATCTAGAATATCATCAAAATGGATGACTTTACTTGTCCCAAAAACTTCAAAAAAGATTTGAATTTTATTTTTATATACAAGTACATGATTGTATTTATCGTAGACATAAATAGCGCTCATGATAGAGATAATTGAGATTCCTAAGATCACAGCAAAGCGACCTGGATCAACGATATTATAAAATATAAAGTAGGCCATCGCACATTGAGCCCCATACAAAATAGTAAAGAGGGGTAAATTATCAATGAGGTTATTGAAGTGATTTTCTCTTGTTAATTTTGCCAGTGCTTTATCCATCATAAAGCACCTATCGGTGATGTGAATTAATTATTTAGTTCAGTATTTTGACCGGTATTAAAAGCCTGCAGAATTTTTTTATATTCTGAAGTTTGAACATCACTGAGTTGAGGGGCACGAGAGCGGGATTCATATTGAAGCATTTTATTTTGAGTAAGCTCCATTGCTGATTCATTGATTTTAACTGTGGTTTTGCCTTTAAAGTTAATAAATGAAGATTTTGAAAAGTAAGGAGTATAGCTGGCCAAGACATTTGAATAATGCCCTGAAACAAGCTCCGAGTTAGGGGTGATTATTTTAAAACTCTCTTCCGTGTCCTTATCGGAGACCTGAGCTTGGACAAAGCCTTTGTGTAATTTAATGAGTAGTTGTGAGTCAATTTTCTTAATATTTACCATACTATTTTGCCCAAGTTTTATAAAAACAATTGGGTCATAGAATTTGATTTTAAGCGTGCAGTTCAAAGGACAGTATAATGAGGTGTCTGAGGTTAACTTAGCGCTTTTTACTGCATTGAGAGCTGTTTTATCATTGCTTTTAAGTAAGGTTGGATCTCCAGTGAAATCAACAATAGTGCCGATGGTTTGAGTAAAGCCGACAGAAATACTAAGGATAAGAAAGGTGATAATTTTTCGCATTTCCCGATTATAAATAAATAGTGAAAAGTTACAACTAAAATTACCGATAAATAACTTATGAGAGAACATAAAAATAAATCGATCTCATTGGTTGTAGTGGTGATTTCTTTGATCATCGTGGTTGAGTATTTTTCTGAAGACCATGTTTCGTCATTTAGTAAATATTATTTCAAAGATAAAACAAGAGAAAAAGACAGAGATGACGTCATTGATAAAAACAAAAAGAATGCCCAAGTAAATAGGGTTGTGGCAGCTGATAAAAATAACGATCAACCTAGAAAAATAAAACCTTCGCGTCCTAGTCTTAAACCTTTTATGCGACCAGCTCAGGTGCAAGCCACAGACTCACATCCCTTTAAAGTTGCCCCTGAATTTAAGGGAGAAACTATTTATGCTGATCTTTTTGTTGTAGATAATCATTATGCACTAGATAAAGATGATTTTATGCCAGGTGATTTTGAAGTGCTGGCCCAAAGAGGCACCTTTCTTATCATAAAATCAGATTATCCACCAGCTCATGCTCTTCCTATCGTTATGAATGAAGGGTCACGCTATCCAGGTATCCTCACCGGAGTGGTGACACTTAAGTTTTACAATTATAATCTTGGAGTCGACGAGCTGTATAAAAGTGGATTTGAGATTACTCAAGAATACGAGCATCTTAATACTGCTTTTATAAAAGTCCAGGGCGGAAAAAGGGCGCAAGAGGCTTTTCAATATTTTCAAAATCACTCAAATGTAGAAACCGTTGAACTCGAAATTCTGAAGGGTCTCAGAGGGCATAAGTAGCTCAAAAAATGGGCATATGATCAGCTCAATAAAATCACTATTCAAAGATGAGGGCAAGATTTCCATAGCTTGGAAAAATACCAACATTTTTCAAGGTTTAGGTCGTTTTTACCGTAAAATATACTAGAGATTATATCTTAAGGAGAAGAGGTTGTTAAAGCTTCTAATATTGCTCACGTTATTTCTAATTTCTTGTGGTGAATCCACTGCGGTGAAAGAAAGTAAATCTGCTATTTCAGATAATAGTGCTGAGCCTAAGTCTGCCCAATTATTTGATGGGGATATATCAGCAAAACAAAATGTCGAATTCAGCTTCTCTGGACTGAGTTATTTTGAGGCTGATGTCTCTTCTGGCTATACTTTTGAAATTAAGAAAACCCCTTCTACTCTTGCTATCGATGAGAACACCGCAGAGGTGAGTGGGTATTACGAAGCCTCAGGGCTCTTTGAGGGCATTTATATTCAAGCCACTTCTATTGCTGATAACTCAATTATTTTAAATTCAAATGAATTTAGTATTGCTGTGAATGGTGACCCTCTCCTCACTCAAGCATGGCATATCAATAATACTGGACAAAGAACTTATTCATCCGTAAGAGGAACAGCTGGCTATGACGTTAATTTACTAGAAGTTCTCAATGAGGGCATTACTGGCAAAGGGGTGAAGATCGCAATCAGTGACTCAGGGGTTGAGGTCAATCACGATGATCTTTTTGATAATCAGCTCAAAGATGAACACCGCAATTATTCTATTGGTTCTCCTTATGAAGGAGCTCCAACACCAGTTGATTTTCATGGAACTTCTGTTGCAGGTTTAACTTCTGCGGTTGCTTATAATAATTTTGGCTCCATGGGGATTGCGCCAGGTTCAAAGTTTGCAGGTTTTTTATTCCTCGCAGATGGAGTTAATCAAACGGCTCAGCAAATAATTCACCAAGCTCAAGGGGACTTCGATATCTTTAATTATAGTTACGGTGATTTTATTACGGAAGATGACCGTTCTCTTAGTAGCTATTTAGATCAGTTATCTTACCAAACGCTAACCGAAGACAAAGTTTATGTGAAAGCAGCTGGTAATGAATATTTTAAACAGTCTGGTGGAATATGTGCCTCTCATAATGCTAATTTTCCTTATGAAAATGAATCACCTCATATGATCATCGTTGGTGCTTTAAATGCCGATGGACATAAATCAAGTTATTCTAATGCTGGTTCCAATTTATGGGTCACAGCTCCTGGGGGGGAGGATGGTGAAACCTTAGGGCCTTCCATTCTTACGACTGATTTAAGAACTTGTTTTAAGGGTCTCTCAAGCGCCAGCAGTCGCTCAACAAATCATTTTGAATATAATCATTCCCTCAATTTGCAATGTGATTACACAGCACTTATGAATGGTACAAGTGCATCCACTCCCATTGTTTCTGGAGTCATTGCTCTTATGCGTGAAGTTAACTCCAATTTAAAAATGAGAGATATTAAACATATTTTGGCCCTCACTTCAGTGCAAGTTGATCCTAGTTTTAATCTCAATTATTTTGGTAATGATCACTGGAGTTCCCTGCCTGGGCTGCAAGGTGATTATTGCGATAAAGATCTTAATTTAGATGGTCATGAATATGAACAGGGATGGGTAGAGAATAAAGCGACTACCGGGCCTGGAAGTGATAATGGTGGGTTTGTGTTTAGTAATTTTTATGGATTTGGTCTTATCGATGCTAAAGCAGCAGTTGATATGGCCAAGACATATACTGATTACCTGCCGACCCAACAAAGTCAGACTGTGAGCTCTGGAACACTTTCGTTATCTATTCCTAACCACTCCAGCAATTCAAATGTAAATGCTGGAGGAAGAGTCGATACCCTTGATATAACTGCTGGGTTATTTGTTGAAAGTGTACAAGTTGATATTCAAATTACTCATGAAATGAGTGGTGAAATGGGTGTGGAGCTAACCTCTCCCAGTGGAACAAAAAGTATTTTAATGAATATTAATAACTCTTTTTTATTTTCTGAAGATCAAAACCTTAATATTGTACTCACGAGTAATGCCTTCTATGGCGAGCCTTCACAGGGAACGTGGATCTTAAAAGTCATTGATGGGCAAACAGGTGAATACAGTGGAACTTTGACAAGCTGGAAGTTAAAAGTACTCGGACACTAATTAAGGAATAAGTTGAAATCCTCACATGCTATAGTTATTTTCGCTCTGATGTTTAATCAAATACTCTTCGGACTCAACTTCCCTGCATCGAAAATAATAGTCTCTCAAATAGATCCAATGCTTTGGTCCAACATGAGATTTTTGCTAGCCGGTTTAGGGATGCTTTTTCTCTGTCTGGTTTTTCGCAGAAAAGCTCCCCCTCTTACTTTGAATTATTTTAAGCAACTGATCCCCTTGTCGTTACTAGGTATGGCCCTAGGTCAAGGCCTCTTTCTTTATGGCCTTCGCAGCACCACCTCTGTGAACTCTGCCATTCTTATTACCACAATTCCCATACTCACTTTGATTGTTGTGGTGGTCAGAAAAGAAGAGCTACTTAACTATAATAAAATTATAGGCATTCTTATCGCTTTTTTAGGTGTTATACTCATGCGAAATATAGATCAATTCAGTTTGAGTAACGCCAATTTTATTGGAGATCTTTTTGTTTTAATAGGGGCCTTTTGCTTTGCTCTTTATCTCAGTTTAGGGAAAAAATTTTTTAGAACCTATGACAATATGTGGAGCACCACTTGGATGTTCATTGTTTCTGCTTTAACTATGGCCATCTTTAACATAGGTAAGGTTGGAGAGTTAACTGATATTCAGTTGAATGTTGATATTGTTATGAGTGGTTTTTATTCTGTTTTCTTTGCGACTCTTTTAACTTATCTCATAAATAACTGGGCGCTTATGAAGGTGTCCTCAGGAATAGTCGCTATCTTTATTTATTTGCAACCTATAGTGGCCGGGTTGGTTGGATATTTTTACTTGGGTGAAGAAATTACGAGTCGAATGCTTTACTGTTCACTTTTTATATTAGTGGGGGTTTTATTAACCTTAAAATCAAGAAAGCCCAAACCGACTGACTATCCTGGTGAGATTTAGCTTCAACTATTACTGATATTTGTAGAAAATTTTACTTAGACCTAAGTTTTTCCTTCTT
>CEQY01129101.1_pt1 | contig 19600 bp, 22 predicted proteins | sample 361391 | NCBI WGS metagenome assembly CEQY01 (sample SAMEA2621075, study PRJEB7988) | marine metagenome | isolation source: saline water (ENVO:00002010), including | reverse complement strand
ATATATATATATATTATCTGTTATAAATATTTATTAATAAACTAATTCTAGAAACATTTGTATCATTTTATGATATTTATGTTCGGATTGTTGTAATGAGCAAAATCGACATACATCATATGGTACGGTAGGTGCATATAATAGACAATGATTGTTAAAAAGTGGAAATTTTGTTGTATGTTTAGAAATCATAGTATAATAATGTTTATTTAATATATTATTTATTTCTTTAAATAGGAGAGAATATCGATAACGTGTAAGCAAAAATAACTTAATTCTGTTTGAATGTATTATTCTATTATTGTTAAATGTATTAATGAATGATTTATCATATAAATTTTTAATGACAACGAGATTATGAATATTGGATAATTTGAGATAATTCGTTATATGATGTATTATATCAGTTGGTAATACATCTAACATTATTTATATAATAAATAATAAAAATATAGTTCATAAATAAATATGGAAAAGAATCCTTATAGCTATACATTATTAAAACCGATACAAGAAAATTACATAGATGATGACAACATAGATGATAACAACATAGATGATGACAACATAGATGATGAAGAATCCGGAAACATTATGTCACCACCTAATAAATCTGTATTATCTCCATGCATTGATTGGTATAATAGTCTATCATGTTGTAGTATATATTTAACATTATGATAGGGTAATTGTTTTACTTTGTTGAATATTATTGAGTGTTTCTAATTTATCGAATGTTTTTTCTAGATTTGATTTATGTTCAATACCATTAAATAGGTAATCAGTTTTGGGTGCTTTTTCTGATTTTTTGATTTGTTTATAAATATCATCAATATTTTTATTGCTTTTATCGATGATATTTTTTGTAGTTTCTGAAATTAAATCACAATTTATGTTATAATTGTCAATAAGTATTGAAACGGCAAAATATAAAATGAATCGGCGTCTTTTTTTGCAAGCAGACGAGTAATGTAGAGAGAATAGTGAATGTAGACTATTAATAATTTTTTTAGTTAATTCAGAACATTCGGAAGTAATAAATAATAATTCCCATATCATCCAAATTGACTCTTTTGTATATTTAGGGTCTATCTTATTATTCTCTCTAGATTCACAATCTAGTTTGCGTTTATCTTGTTTACATATAGTTTCATATTCAATTATCCATTCAATCCAGAAGCAGGTATCAACAATATTTTTAGCATCAATCAAATTATAACCTAATTCATTAATTGCAATAAAGAGTTCTTTATTATCATCTTCGCGAAAAATCTTGGTTGCAAAAGTAGTATTGGGTGCTTTAAGGCGTGAATTTAATTTATTTAATTGATAGTCATTATTTTTGTTAATTTTAATAACATCAAAACCATGACGTTTTGGAGATTGGGATAAGGTACAAATAACTTCACAAAAAAGTTTTCTAATTTTTTTGTTATTACGCAATTCTAATTCTCTACCAATATAGCCATTTGTCACAATGTTTTTAAAATTATTAAACCGTAGTTCAACATAGATAGGTATTTTTGGATTGCCAAGATGTATATATTTAGAAATAAAGAGAAGAATAATTTCCCATAATTCAGAAAAGGCACCACAACAAATAAGCTCTGCTGTCCAGTTAAGAGATTGTTCTAGATTTGCATTGAATAGTTGAGTTAAAAGATGTTTTTTGACATCACTACGTTTATATCCAGAAAAAGTAACAGATTTAAAATCTTTAATTTCTCTAATATCACTGATATCGGCCATTATGATAAAGGTAATATAAAATTTTGATAACATCAACGATAATATAGATTTGAAATCATTAAAAAAAATAACAACAAATATATAATGGTTTCAACAGAAAATACAATAGCGGATTTTTATGATACATATATAGCTAAAATCCCTGTTATAAATCAGTTTTTGTATTTTATGGGTGGATTATTGATTATGCGAATGATATTTACGCGACAAAAAAAATATGTAGAAGGATTTGAGCAAGAAGAAAAGTTTATTTTGAAAACAAATGAGGATATATATGATAAATTTTATTGTAATTTGTACAAGGTGATAATGCATGATGAATACAGAGTAATGTTTGAATTATCGAAGGTAATAAGAATTAGTAACATGAATAAGAAAAGTAATGTATTAGATATAGGTTCAGGAATAGGTTATCATCTACAATTTTTAAAGATAGGGGAGATACCTGCAATAGGTATTGAACAATCAAAAGCTATGATTAAAAAGTGTAATGAAATAAATCCAGATGTGGATGTTAAATATGCGAATGCGATGGATAGTATGATATTTGAGACAAATGAATTTACACATATAACATGTTTATTTTATACATTTTATTATATGCCAGACCAGGAAGCATTTTTGCGAAACTGTAATAAGTGGTTACGCCATAATGGAACATTAGCAATACATGTAGTTGACCCAGATAAATTTCATCCGATTATAGAAAAGGCAGAATTATTTGGTGGTATGACACAAGAACTTTTAAAGCCAGGTGTGAGACTTAAAACATCAATCGTTAAATTTAAAGGGTTTGATTATGAGGCTAGATATATTGACCAAGATAGAGAGAATACGGGAATGATTGAATTTGAAGAATTATTTACAAATAAAACAACAAAACACATAAGAAAAAATGTTCATAAAATGACAATGTTAACAATACCAGAATATGAGAGGATGTTCAAGAATTGTGGATATAAAGTACAAGAAGTAGTAGATTTAGGTAATGCTCGTTATCATTATCAATATGTTTATATCTTGAAAAAAATAAACTAATAATAAGTATGCTAAATATCAATGCTGGTGTACAATCGCAGTCTATTTTAACAACGACATCCCATATAATTTATAGTTTTGTTGTTAAGTACTTTTATATAATAATACTTTCAATCGCCGCAATAATTATCACAATTATGTTATTATATAAAGGTTCACGGAAAATGGCACACCGTTTCTGGTATAATCAACCTGTGAATTTTGTTAGCAGCCATAATATAGGTTCCCGCATTATTAATACTGATATGCCTAAATCGAATTCATGGACCAACTATAAAAATATCTCTTTCTATTCTCTCTATGATGAAGCTTTATCTGTTAAAAATATTCAAACATTTCTTATAAAAAATTATAAACAACATAATATATCCGATTACATTTATACACCAATGCACTTGAATGAATATCTAAAAGGTCATAATAGTCCTGTTTTTGTTGGAATATATAAAGATAATACCGCTGCAATTAAAACTGGTGAAATGATTGGATGTATTACTGCTTATCCTCTTAATATTATTTCTAAAAAAACTACCATTAAATCAGTTTATTATGTTGATAATTTATGCGTTAAAAGTGATATGCGGGGTAAAAACATTGCACCACAAATGATTGCTACATTATATCACCATTTTAGGAATAACATAAATACTACTAAAATCGCTTTGTTTAAAAGAGAGAACTTTTCTACAAACTATATTGTTCCTCTTGTTTGTTACCACTCTTCATTATATCATATTGAGACTTGGTTTACACGTAAATATGCGTTACATGCATCAGCCAAAGTTTTAGATGTTTCTAAACAAAATATTAATTTATTGTACAGTTTTATTTATAGCCAAACACATTTAGAGTTGTTAATATTCCCAGAACTATCAAATGTTGAAAGTCTTATAGAAGCTAAACAATTGTTTATTAAACTATTAATTGTAGATGAACAAATTAGTGCGGTATATGTCTTTAGAGATGCAAATACATTATATAATGGTGTCAAGACAATAGAATGTATTGGAAGTATTAATAACCAAAAAAATATTGCTTTTTTTGTAAATGGATTCTTCTATGTTTTAGAAGAATTATATTCAAAACATAAGTTTAAAATTTTACAAATGGAAAATCAAGCGGATAATAATATTATTTCCAAAAAAATTTCAAGTAAATGGAGTCCATATAATATTGTTCCTATTGCATGGTTTTTTTATAATTATATATTTCCACAACAACTTTCTGAAAATACGTTTATTTTAGCATAAATTATCGTACATATTTTCCTACTTTTGTAAACGATTCTACTAAAAATATTGTGAAAATTCCGATAAAACTAAATAACATTACATCTTCTATTACTCCTTCTGTTTTTTCACTTTGTTGGTCTTCTAACATTTTAATCATATAATCAATTTTTTCATTTAGCTGTTTTTGATAGTCTTTTCGATAATTATCCATAGAACTGTAATGTTCTGGACAACGTTCTTCTGCCAAACTGCTACTAATAGGTTGAATATTATTTTGTATATTAGATACAAATTGTTTATATTGTTGCATTTTAGATAAAGGTTTTTCTTCATATTTTTGTGGATATTCACTTACATATTCTTTAGTTGATTCGTTTGAAAATCCTTCTTTTTCTTCTTCATGGTCTTCTGTTTGATGACCTTCTTTAACAGTTACAGTAGGATGAGGTGGCGGCCGAAAATCTGCTAAATTATTTTGTTCATCATCCATTGATGATAATTGTAATTTAGGCAATTTAGGAATCGGCTTCTTTAATGTTTTAGCCATTCTCTTTCTTTCAATATTATTATTATTTTCATTTTCAAAAGGTGCTGCATTTACAAAAGATGACATCACTATTAATAAAAACAGAGAAATTAATTTATTATTAAATACTAATTTTTTGTCGTGTTATAGTATATAATGGACAAATCATTTAAAGGTGTTTCTAAAAGTTTTACCAAAAGCGTCAAAAGCCTTAGCAATATGGACGGTATGAATGTCGTACTTTTTGTTGCCGTTATTGCTATGATTCTCAATTCTAAAATGCTTAAGCCTATGGTTGCTAGTATGCCTGGTAAGTTAGGTCTCGTTTTGTTTATTTGCTTTTTAGCAATGACTGACCGTGTCCTTGGTCTTCTTGGCGTAGTACTATTTATGTCTGTAAATAATGGTCTTATCGAAGGTATGGCCGGTAGGGAAGGCAACGACAACTGTGATGAGGAAAGCGGTGGCTGTGAACTTGAAGGTATGGACCACGAAGAAGAAGAGAAACCTAAGGAAGGTATGCAAGAAGGTTCAGCAGAACAGGAAGAAGATGTAGAGGATAAATAAATAATTATATTGTTTATATAATATAATTATGAAGTTTAACAAAATGTTTCCAATCGATAAGATTTTTGCTGCGGTTATTTTAATCATCTTAAATATTGGTTCAAAAAATATCGATTTAACATTATCTCCTGCTCAGAAGCATATTTTCAAACATCCTCTAACAAAACAGCTATTAATATTCAGTATCGCTTGGGTTGGTTCAAGAGACACAAAAACTGCTCTTTTAGTAACATGTGTATATATTCTTATTGTGGATGTTGCAATGAATTCTAAAAGCAGATTTAACCTGTTACCAGAGTCTTTACGTAAATTAGAAGCTTCATTAGATATAAATAAAGACGGTAAAATTGATGAAGAAGAACTTAATTCTGCAATTAAGCTATTGGAAAAAATAAAAAATAAAGATAATATATAATGAATGGCAGCCAATGATAACAATAAACAAATGGATTTTTTAAAATTAAATAATCACTATGCTCTATTGCAAGTTAATATCCAATCAGACGATGATAATTTAGATAAAAAATTTTTGGATGAAACATTATTACCAAAAAATATAACTAACATTATTAAAACAATCGATTATGGTAATAAAGAAGTAACAAAAGTAGTTAAAACAAAAAAACAAGCAATACTTGAAAAAATTCTTAATGCTATTGGTAATCAAATTAAAAAAAGAGATAAAGAATATAAAAATGAAACAAAAATGTCAGATACTACTTATAAAGAATTATTTGAAGACAATTTAGATGCAAATAAAATAAAAATTATAAAAATAAATACTCAGCTTGATAGTGAGGGAGCTACAATCACAAGAAATGATTTTGATGATATTCAAAAAATTTGGGCTCAAACACCGATTCCAGGATTATCAGATTTTACAACATTATTTGAAACGACAACAGAGAAGTTAGACAAAACAGCAACCCCCCCTCCCCTCGAGTCTCAAGAGACAGGGATCCAGATTCGAAGATTTAAGGAGACAAATAAAGCCTGGAAGTGGGAAGATTTAAATAAAAGGTCTACGGAACTTAAACAAATGTGGGAAAATTTTCGGATCGCGATGAACAAAACAAAAATGAAAAAAGAATATTCTGAAGAGATAGAGAAATTTATAGCAAGAATAAAAAAACAAACTAATATTATCATTACTCCTGTCACGGCCGAAGATAATATTGAAACCTATATTAATAAACTAGTTGATGAAATGAACAAAAATATTGATATATATGCTAATATTATTATAAAAATTTTAACTGAAATTAGTAATAAATATGAAGTCACTGTTGGTAAAAAAGAATTAGTGAGTAAACAAGGACCTACAGGTATATTAGATGAAGATATATTACATAACATTAAAAGAAAATTTCAAGAAAAGCTGAAAGAGGAAGAACAAAAGGGATATACACTAGAGAAAGATGCGTTCTGTTTTAAAAAAACTGCAAATGATATTAAAAAAAGTTATGAGAATTATATATTAGTTCCTACTAATCTTTATTATGATGATCAAATATTTAATACTATTAACTATGGTAAAACTGCTTTAACTAAAGAACAGAAAATTGCACGATTATTTAATAAAGAATCAATATTAGAACTTATTAAAGAAAAAAGATATGAATTTTTAGAGTGGCAAAATGAACTCAATCAATCCAATACACAAGAAACAGAACTAACAACATCGCAAAAAAATCATATTATCAAACATATAAAGCATAATATTTTATATATATACAGTATTCTATTTCCTTCTATAAATCCTTTTAAAAGTAAAGGATTAGGAAAATTGTTAGTTAATAAAAAAGATTTTACAATAAAAAATTATAAGGATTTATACGTGTCTGATTATGATAATCATGACAATATCACTATAATTATTCCACAAAAACAACAACAACAAGAATGTAATATATTAAAATTTATATATGGAAAAAATTCATTATCTGATGAAAAAGAACAAATACAGCCAATTGAAATCGTTATTAATGGACATCCAAGTAATATGTCTAAAACTGAAATTAAAAAAGCTGATTGTGATGTTAATGCTAGAAAAGTTAAAATTTATGGCAAGGTAATTAGTGATATTTTTGTTGGAGTACCAACATCATCATTAGATCTTAAAGAAATAGAACAGCAAATGCGTAAAAGAATTAATCTTGCAAAAAATGAATCGACAGAGTCCCCTAAAGCTGATAAAGCTGATAAAGCTGATAAAGCTGATAAAGCTGATAAAGCTGATAAAGAGAAAAAAAAGATGTCTGGAGGAAAATTTACAAAGAAAAATCATCGTAATTATCGTAGGAAAGGAATAAGTAAAAAGAAAAAAAAGATACTGACACGTAAACGGAATAATAAAAAGAAACGAAATACTAAGAAGCGGTAATCCAGTGGTGGTTCAATGCATCTTTAATAGACATTCTATTATTAGAATCTATTGTCAAAAGTTGTTTTACAAAATCATGACAGGCATCGCTATAATTATCCCAATTTTTATTATTATATGTAGGTTGAAATGACGAAATTTTATTGTGTTTAATAACTGGATTTTTAATAATAAGTTTATAAATAGCAACACCAAGGCTCCATGAATCAACTTTTGGTGTATAGCTTTGGCTATATATTATTTCTGGGGCAACATAAGACACTGTCCCAACTTTACCTTTTAAGTTATAATCTTTTTGATAATTCGTAGCCAACCCAAAATCAATTAATTTAATATTGATTGTATTAAGAAACATTGGTGACTCATGCGAAAGATTATAACTGTTTGTATAGATAAAATTTTCAAGCTTTATATCACGATGACAAATATTTTTATTATGACAATGCATTATTGATAGCAACATTTGAATAACAATATGTTTAAGATTGTATTCATTTATATATACACGTGATGCAAGAACACCAAGCGTACTATCGCCACAATCAGTTATCATATGTTTAATATAATCACCTGACTTATTATACTCATAAAATAAATCATGTAAAGAATAAATATTATCATGATTGTCTACCAAACTTAAATAATATTCTTCTTTTTTATAGTAATTAAAATGTTTAATATTATGTGATATCATTTTCTTTGCAGCAAATTTTTCATTAGATTCACGATTAAAACATTCAAAAACATTTGATGTCGCACCAATGCCTAAACATCGACCACTAACATATTTATTTGTAAATATAGCAGTGCATCGCGACATATTTTGTATTGCCATAATATTCCTAAATATTTTTATTTTATAATTGGTGTATATGATTTTAATATATACACCAAATTATATAAGAGCCATTTACTATGTCTAGGATAGGGTGTGGATATCGTAGTATATCTAATACAAGATGTTATTTTACCTTGACCATGTGGTAACCCATTTAACATTGTACCAGTATAGTCATATACACGTTCAATATTATTAATATGTTCAATATTAATATAATTACGTGAAATATCCATAGCATCATTTGCTATATGAGAAAAAATAATTTCAATGATATCTGGTGGCAAATACAATAGCATTATAATTATATATACATTTTTTTGAATTCATTCACATAAACAATAGGTATTTCATTAAAATCAACAAGTGTTTTATTACGTTGATATAACATATTTGCATTTTCGTCTGTATTTAAACGATGAATAAATTCTTCTTGATTATCATACATTTTGGCGGCAGTTTTAATACCACATTTTTTAAACACACTGGTAATATTATCACTTTTATCTCCCATTACAATTTTACAAAACAGATTTTGTGCGGCATCCGGTAAAGCAGTCTTACTTGCCATAAGTGATTTCCATTTTAAATCATATATCTGAACATTCTCTCTATAGAGTTGCAAATAATCCATATCACTTGTTATAATACTTATCTTTACATCAGGTATAGTATCAATAAGATGTTTTGTATACAATGCAATACAATCATCTGCTTCTAGGCGAGGATGAGAGAGAATTAGATAGTCTTTAAATAGTTCGTCATATGCAAGTTTAAAGAATGGTCCTCCTAAAAATACTTCCTCAGTATCACGGGATGCTTTATACTTGTCATAAATATCATTACGCCAAATATCAGAACGATGACAATCTTTACCAATAATTAATGTTGCATTTTTCATACCAATTTTATTGGATATTTCATGCAGTTTTTGTTTGCATAACTTTTTAAATTTTTCAACAAATATAGTATTTTCAATAGGGTTATCACCTAATGGGTCGTCTTTATGTGCGTTTTTCCACCATGTTAAAAGTGCATGATACCTGAAGAAACAAAAGTAACTACCGTCGACTAAAATAAATTCTGGCATTATTAGTTATAAGTAACATAAATATTATATCAATTATATGATATTTATGATATCAAGATATACTTTTCATCTAAATTATCATTATTATCTTTGATTTTCGACCATCCCAAAGACAATATATTTCTATGAAAAATTTTAAATGTAAAATATAGAACATTTAAATGATTTAATTTAATTTCCCGTTCGGTTGCAGTAATATGTCTTTCAAAAAATACATCAGTTAAATCAGTATGAATAGGTTGACTAGCAGTAAAACTATAATGACTATCTAAGAATCCATCTAAAACATCCATATTATTATAGATGGATTAAATATCTAAACTAATCGTATTTTTATCACTTTTTCCCCGCCGTTTACTTCTACTTGGTCCAGAGTTCATATCATTTTGCATTTCTTTTAAATCTTGTATACTAATTGTACTTGTATCATCAATAGATACACCTCCGGCTGATGTTTTGCTTGTTGATTTCAAATTAGAGAGAAGGTCATTTATGTCAGAAGGCCCTTTCATATCTGGTCTACGTGTACTTGATTTTTCAGGAGACTCTAAATTACCTACCTTTTTATTTTCGCTATGTGGTCTACTTGGTTCATCTCTACCAATATTGAACTTCTTTGTTTCTACTGGAGAAGGTGGCCTTGCAGCTGATGACTGTGGAACTTCATTCATCATATTCATAAATCCACCAAATCCAGGCTTTTCTTCTTCCATCTGTGATACAGCCGCCTTGGTAAATTGTTGCATCAAATCAGGATTTTGCCGCATAATATCATCCATACCAGGAATTGAGTTCTTAAACATAGAATTCGTCATATGAATCATTACGGCAGAACCACCTAATTGAAACAATAATTTCAATTCTGGTGCCATACTTGCTTTTGATTTGTATTTGTCGTGAAGTTCTGCAAATATCTCATCATAATCTTCTACATTCTCTCCAACTTGTTCTGCCCAACCATCTAATTTTACATCAAAAGGATCAAACTTACTGTTAAGAAATTCTAATCCAGTTACAGCCGCCATTAACATTTTACCTTGAAATTTGGTACTACTTTTCTTTTCATGTTCTGCTTTAATAGATTCATATTCTCCCTGCATTTCACTAAGTGATGACTCCATAGTATAGTGTTTTGACAATTCAATACCTTTCTTTTCAAGTGCTTGAAGTTTCCGAAGACATTCAAATTTGTCTTTTAATATTTCTTCTTTACTACGTTGAGGTTCTTGTCGTGCAACATCAGGATTGATTGGAACATTATTAAATTTGCTAAACCCATCCCATGTACTATTATCTTTATTATCTACATTTGCAGTAGATTTCCCTAATATAGGTTCACTTTTAATAGGATTAACATTATCAATATTGGGTAATACACCAGGTAATGCAGATGGTGGAGGAGGTGATGATTCTTCCATACTAATTGTTGGTTTAGTACCAGTTAAATCATTTAATTCTTTTTCTAAACTGTTTAAATCGTCTAAATTAATTTCTTCTCCTCTATCACTTGGTGCTCTTGAATTTCCAGAAGATTTAACTTTGTCATTCATTAAGAGTTCAATACCGCCACCAAAATTAACAGAAGGCTTACTATTACCACCGATTGAATCCAAATCAATAATTTGAGGATCACTCATTATGATTATACAGAACTTTTAATTTTAAGTATCTCCGCAATTAACAATTAAATTGTTTTTTTGAAGATACCAAATTCCTTGTAAAAAACAATCCCCTAAATCATCTTTTTTCTTATGTTTATTAAAAAATTCTAACCATTTTTCATTTTTAATTAAGGACCGTGTAATTGTAACAGAATGTTTTTTTCGGTCTTTGTATTCGCTTGGCCCAGACATAAATGCTGACAATTTATTTGCTGCGGATATATATTCTATATCGCTTATACCATTATCAATAAAAAATTGCGTAATCATTGCTTGTAAACATTTCATACGATTTGCAATTGGTCCTATTTGGTTTTCTATAATTACCTTATCTACATCAATAGAATCAATAGATTCCATACTATTTTTTAAAGCGGTTCCTATATCTACTAAATTAATAGCATGTGCTTTAATTCTCTCTACTTGTGTAAAATAATCCTTTCTATACTTTGACTTAACTATACTAATAATATCAGTCTTAAGTGAAGTACCAATAGGAAGTTCAATTTTATTATCATTACACATGATAACTAAATCTTTTTTAGTTTTTTTCTCAATCGTAAGTAAATTTATTGGTGGAATTTTAAATTCCGTTTTTTTTGCATGTTTTTGACAATAATAAATATTATTTTTAGTAAATTTCGCATTTTCATTGCACTGACAACATTTTTCTTCATTTGCTAAATTAATAACATTCCATGAATCTATAGTAAATACATTATTACTTATATCAAAAATACACATCGCTAAATTTTTGATACCAACATCAATACTTGCAATTTTCATTTATAAAAATATTTATATGAAAAAATCTAATAGTAAACGAACATTAAACTTCTACATCACCTGTTAAATTACCTCCCATTGATATTTGAGGTGTCCCTTCTCCTGCGTCACCTCCTCTTCCTCCCTCTCCTCCTATACCATCTGGCATCACAGGTAGATAAACTGGTTCTGTTTGAGTTCGAGCAATAACATGCATACATTGTTTTGTATTTTTATCCCATTTGGATTCGGTATTGCATTGCCAATCTGGTGCAGTAATGTTATTGGGTGCTCTATTCAATGTAGTTATATGTCCTCCTTGGTCATTACCAGCATGATATGTACCATATCCAGAGTCACTAGGACAATACCTTTGACAACATGGAGATTTCGATTTATTATGGCAAAATTCACCTTTCATATTCATCCCTTCTTTACAGCGATATTGATCTTGTATATCAAGCAACTTTGTTGAATCATTACTACTTCCACATACTGTTTTTAAATTAGTAAATCCTTCTTTTTTAAAAGTAATTGAATAGTTTTGAAGAGCATTATTGCTTTTTTCAAATTCAGAATCAGTACTTCTTATAAATTTAATATCATCAACCTCATGTGGTTGAACTGTATATTTGTCGTTTGTAGAATCAGACCATATATGACGAAATAAAAACCCTAATTTATCAGAATCCGACATACCAGTATCTAAAATACTATCTTTGAACATAGATGGCATGGTAACATTTGAAAAATTCTCTTTTGTTTTACTCGGAAATAATATTGCCATTATAAATAAAAATATACTAAATAATAAAACTATAGTCCATATTCTCAAACTATATTTAGTATTGCCTCCACCAGCTTGTGCTTTTGCAGCTTCTTCACCTTCAACAGCAACTCTATTTTTTGCAGCTTCATTAGCCCACCAATTTTTATGTTCTTTATATCGCGTATAATCAATTATATTAAAAGGACTTATTTTATACCAAAGCCACTCCCCTCTTTTTCTGGGGTCCAACGCTGAGAAGCCGATTATTATTGCTAGATATAACATATTATATAAAATATAGGTATCTAATAAGTATAATGACCAATGTGGATCACCATCTTCTTTTCCAGTCATATTATATATTATACAGAAAATATATAATAATTATACACTTGCTAAATCAGCAAAAGTATTTTGGTCTGCTCCAACAACATTTGTTGGAGGTGGCATTTTGGTATTTTCTAATGAAGGTGCCTTGGAACCACAGTTACCTTTTGATTTGTTTTTATCACAAGAACATGATTTTTTATTCATACAGGAGCATGACGTATTAATAATTATAAATGCAGTTAATAACACACATCCAATTAATAGATGCAAATCAGTTTTGCGACCCAATATAGTAATTGTTTGCTTTTTCATTAAAAAGTTCATTTATATAGTATATATTTATTTAAATACTGTAGAAAATGTAGAACATTTTTCATTATATTTTTCCATATATTGCCTTTTAAGGTCACTTTCCATATAAGGATATTGATTGTCACATTTATTAAATAAATGAGGAGTGTTATTTGTTTTAACATTGCTATATTGTGGAGGCAAACAACAATTTTTACTTACATTATCAAAATTTTTTTTGGCAATTTGTGCACTATTATTTACTAATAATTTACGATATTCAGCATTGCTTGTCTTTAACATTATATATTATGATTAAGATAAAAGTTCAATACATTCATTTTTTTTAAGTTTCCCTAAATTTGGTACTTTAATTCCTCGTTCTTTAATTAAATCTCGTAAATCAGTAACTTTCATATCCTGTAAACTAACATTAGAAGTTGTACTTTTATGAATATCAATAATATTTAAAAGCATTGTATCTAATTCGCCTCCAGTAGCATTATCAATATCCACCTTTTTTGTTTCACTTTCTTCAGACTCTTCATCAGACTCTTCCGTCACAGGTTTTTCACATACTTCTCCATCTATTTGAACAGTATCTAAATTAACAACAATATTTTTATTATCATTAACATTACCTTCATCTAATAATTCCTTGTTATCATCATCACTATCAGTATCTGTTGTAGAACTTACATCACTATCATCATCATTTTCATCATCAGATACATTTATTAAATTATCTTTTTGAATAACTATACTATTACCATTTTCATGTACTGGTGGTGTTGGAACATGGCGAGCCATTGGTGGTGGTGAATTTTTACTAGAATTTACTTGTTGTACAATTTGTAATACAGTTTGTAATTGTTCAGCAGTCTCTTTAAACTTGTTATTAACATAAAAAACTATTGTTCCAGCAATAAGTAATGTGAGACCAATAGATAAAATAAATCCACTTCCTTCTAAACCAAACATATTTTAGTAATTTAGAATATTTTTATATCTTTAAATAAACGAATCAGTTTATAATACATTTTTAATAGATTTTTGCATTTCATTAATAATAGATTCAGGATAATCCAAATCATTAAATACTTTAACCCCCCCTTTTACTTCTGAAATTCCTTCCGCTAATTTATATAAATATTCAAATCCATTATCAGTAATGTTTATCTTCATGTGATTATTAATAATTTCTTTATTATTATCTAACTTTTCACATAATGAAACATAATGTGTAGTTAACATAAAATCTACATGGTTTGAAGAAGATGTAAGATAAGATAAAAATGCACAAGCACCACTTATAGCTTCATATGGATTAGTACCTGAATATATTTCATCAAAAATACAAAAGTGTCGTTCCTCATTATTTTCAAGAATATTATCTAAAATCTCTTTACACCGCCGAGCTTCTGCTTGAAATAAACTATCTCTACCAGATGTATCTGGGATATTAAGATAACAATGCAACTTATGGTAAGGATTAATATTGGCAGAATCATAAAATCCAAAACCAACCTGTTGTGATAATATAGTATTAAATAATGTTGTTTTGAGTAATGTTGTTTTTCCTGATGCATTTGGTCCAGTAATAATTCTATTTTTAGACAAATCATATGTGTTAGATACAGAAGCTGTATCTATAAGAGGAGCATAATAAGCATTTTTGAATTTTGTTGGTTTATCAGAATTTATTTTACATATATTTATTTTTTTCGATAAAATGTTAGTTTTTAGACCATTAATACATTCAAGATATCCATTAAATCCATATGAAAAATTTAAAGCCTGTGTATAAAATGTGTTATCATATAATTCGTAATAACACCGCATTAACTCACCAATATTTGCAAGTTTAGAATATGATAATTTATATGGTGTTATACGCATTAAACATGATTTGAAATCCTCCAAAATAACCATATTATCAACGAGTTGTTTATTAAATGGCTGATAAGATTCAATATCTTTACTTAATACTAAATGCATTTCAATATTTGCAATAGTAGACGAGATGTAATCTCGGTATAAAAATAGATTTTGATGTATTATTTTAATGTTTTTATAAAATCTTATACAGGATAAAGTGTTTTGATATATTTGGAAGATATATAATGCTGCTGAAATAGACAAATATATTTTTTTTTCTGTAGGGACACTAGTAAAATTTACAATTAAGTTACCTAAACTATTTCGCTGGATAACAACTTTAAGAAATTTAACATAATTTTCAAAAGTTATACTGTGATTCTGAAATTTAATAATAAAAAATGGAAGTATTAACATAAAAATAGGAAATACTAACGAAATGACTGGTGATGATAAGTTAAACACGCTTAAAAATTGTAAAAAATCAGAACGTCTATTTAAAAATTTTAATATATTTACATCGACATATTGATATTTATCTATAAAATTATTATCATTTTTAATATCAAACCAAGTTTTAGATACTTCATCAGATTTTTCATGAATATAAAAAGGAGTCTTGTTTTTGGAATATAATTTTATAAATTTTTGTGTATCAGTTAAATATTTTTTATTTGGTGTGAAAGAATTACTATATGTATTTGCAATATGTTTACCAAATAGCGTTTGTGTATTAAATACATATTTATACAATCCATCATTACCACTTGTATCAACAAGTTCTAAATCGGATTTTAATTCTTCAGAGATATAACTATTATTTTTATCATATTCAATAGGAAGTTTAAATGCGGTATTTAAATCATTCAATGACATATTATATCATTGTATAATTATACAATATTAGTTACGCATTTATCTCAGCATTTCATCTGTAAGTTCATTAATTTCTGTATGATAATATTTTTCAATATCTCTCAATTTTTTAATATCTCTATGTGTAATTAAATTTATTCCGATTCCTTTCCTACCCCATCTCCCACTTCTTCCAATACGATGCAAATAAATATGTGAATCATTGGGAACATCATAGTTAATTACAGTACTAACCTGTTGTATATCAATACCCCTTGCTGTAATATTTGTAGAAATCAGTACTCTATATTTACCACTCTTAAAATTTTGATATGCAAGGTCTCTTTCTTCCCGTGTTTGGTCACTATGTAAACAACATACAGGGAATGAATCAGCTTTCATATCATTATATAATTTAATAACACGTTTTACACTATTACAATAAATGATGCATTGTGATACACTAATGACAGCATATAAATCTTTTAAAGTATCATATTTTTGATGTTCGTTATCTAACATTACATATGCCTGTGTAATACCTTCTAATGTCAACTCATCTGATTTTACATATATTTCTGTAGGGTCTCTTAGTAAACGTCTAGACATTTCTAGTAGTTCATTTGATAATGTAGCACTAAATAAAGCTATTTGAACAGTATCTTCATCTACCGCTCTAAAAATATTATAAATTTGTTCCTTAAAACCTTGTGATAACATTTCATCTGCTTCATCTAATACAATGCATTTTACTTTACTAGTATGAAGACGCTTGCGCCGAATCATATCATTAATACGTCCAGGACAACCCACTACAACATGTGGATTTGTTTTGAGAACAGCCACATCAGATTCAATAGATGTGCCACCGACAAGAAGATGTAATCTAAGATTTTTCATCATTTTGCCCATGTTTGTCAATACATCATATATTTGTTTTGACAATTCCCTCGTTGGTGCCATAATAATAGCTTGTGTTTCGTTTTGTTCTGTATCTGTTCTACAAAGTGTTCCAATTGTAAATGCACCAGTCTTTCCTGTACCAGATTGTGCTTGTGCTATAATATCTTTTCCATCCATAAAGGGTGGTATCGCCTTTTTTTGTATAGAACTCGGCTCTTCAAAGCCATATGCATAAATTCCACGCAATAGGTCCGTTTTGCATTTTAAATCGTCCCAAACTTTTATCATTATTAATAGTTAATTCAATATATTTAAATACATATCTCACTTTATTCTAATGATTAAATACGAAGTGTCTAAATTTAATGAAGTTGTTATTGATAAAAAAACAATTTTGATTGAAAAGGGATATATACAAGAACTAGCAAAAAAAATATCAAACGTTATTCCGCAAAGAAATAATCGTTATAATAAAACTGTCGTCACAAAAACTAGTTTAGGCGATATAAAATTAACTTTAAATAAAATAACATATGACAATTATACGGAATTAATTCAACAGTTAGTAAGTCTAACTAATACTATTAGTTCTAGTGAAGATATACATGACATTTTAACTAGTATAAATAGTCGGACAATGTTTATTGATTTATCGACAAAAATTTATATGGAACTTATTAAGTCTAATGATTTATTTTTAGATGCAGCTAAAAAAGATTTTAATTCATTGTATGATAATATAAATCATGTTATCTCGCTCGTTTCAACTGAAACTGACTATGATAAGTTGTGTAAAAATAACAAAAAATTAGATAATATAAAAAATAAAGTGATATTTTATACTACATTATCATCATATAATTTGGATACAATAACTTTATCAGAGTTAGCAGTATTGATTGAAAATATATTGGTAGATATGAGCCATTTTGTTAAAATAGAAATTGTTTATAATATCATTTCAATGAAGATAGATGATATGAAACAAAATCCAAGATGGAATAAAATTATTGAAACATTGGAGCACATTAGAGAGAAAGAGGGAATAATATCAAATAAAATATTATTTAAAACTATGGATATTTTGGATTTAATAGAAAATCAAATATAGATATATATATAATGGAACCAACGTGGTACGAAGATATTGTATCTAATATTAATCCTAAAATAACAATACCATATGTTTTTAATAAAGATTTAGCACAGAATAATGTTACTGGTATTGCACACAAAATACAATATGGTCATGTGCTGTTTGAGGTCTTATTAGGAAATCCTTTATATATGACAGATAATACACAGAATGGTACAATTATAATCTATCCTATTTATGAATTGAAAAAACGTGATGGGCAAAATCGTAAAATAGGTATATATGAAATTGTACAAGAAGATTTACCAAAAGTATATGCTAATGTCATGCATAATGAGCCGAATGTAGAAATGTTAGGTCGTCCTTATTTTTATAATTTCATATTACTTGAGAATAATTTACCGCAAAATAGAATAAACCCTATATTACGTGATAATGAAATGAAATATGGCAGAGGATTTAATTGGAATATAAGAAATAAAATAAAAATGGGTAAATATGATATTAATACTATAGTAAACAATCAAGATAGATTAAACAAAAGAGAAGAATTACAAATTGATGAAATTCAACGCAGAAAAGCATCTAATGAACAACGTGAACAAAAGAAACTTGATTTATTGGAAATAAATCGTTTAAGACAACAAGATAAACTTGATACACAACGGGAACTTCGTAGAGCAAAAACACATCGAAGAATATATGAAGCGGAAGAGCAGCGGGAAGACGAAATAGACAAATTTCAGGAAAGAAGCATAATACAAAATGATGAAATTCAACGCAGAAAAGCATCTAATGAACAACGTGAACAAAAGAAACTTGATTTATTGGAAATAAATCGATTGAGACAGTTAGAAAAACTTGAAACACAGCGTGGGCGTCGTAAAGCAAAAACCCATCGAAAAAATAATGAAGACGAAGACATCGGTGGTATAGCTGGCGTAGTAAATAACATAGGTAAAAATTTTTTTAATCGAACCCGAAAAAAGAAACCTACATATATATATGACGAAACACATAATTGGTTACAAAAGTACATGAAAAATATTAATTACGAGATTATAGAAAATGATGATGTTACAATGTTTGGGGCTTTGTCTAAGTTATTGGATGAATCTTCACAAGATATTAGAGAGAAGTTAAAAAACTTTGTTACAGTAGATGATTTTATGAAACAACGTAAGATGCATCAAAAAATAGTATCAAAAATTACAAATCTGCATAGTGAAGCAAAACCACCTATTAAAGAAATTCGTAAGCTTAATGATGCGTTACGAGATTATGAATATCTTGAAAATATTAGTACATTTGATAGTTTTAAGTCTTCGTTAGATATAATAAAGGGTAATATGTTATTATTAACAGTTATAGAGAGAATGTATGAAAATAAATATAAGATTTTAGTTTTGAAGAATAATCAAAGAACTAATAAGCAACGAGAATCAAGTTTTGAGAAGATTGTTATATGTAATAATACAACTATTGACCCAATAATTAAGACAATTAAAAAACATATGCAATATGGTTTGTTATCAGTAGATAATGGTAAATATAATACAATTAAATATGATAATAAAAATCTATTGCATTATAGTGATGTTCCAGCAGCAATACAGAAGCGGTTAATTG
>CEQY01197679.1_pt1 | contig 19622 bp, 23 predicted proteins | sample 361391 | NCBI WGS metagenome assembly CEQY01 (sample SAMEA2621075, study PRJEB7988) | marine metagenome | isolation source: saline water (ENVO:00002010), including | reverse complement strand
TGGTTTTTTGGGTGTTGGAATATCAGAAAATTTGTTAAGCTTTTGTCCATTCTTAATAGCTTTAATACCATCTCTATTGGTGATTTTAGTTGTTGCTATCAATTCCATAATTAAAATATTTTTCTAAGTAAATCTATTACTAATTTCTCTAATTGTAGTTTAGAAATATCCTTATTTAAATCTTTTATCTGAGTAACTTCCAATCCCTTATAGCCACATGGGTTAATTTGTTTAAAGGGCGATAAATCCATGTCAAAATTAAGACTTATACCGTGATATGACTTACCATTAGAAATTCTTAGGCCAATTGATGCAATTTTCTTTTTGTCTACATATACACCAGGTGCGCCTTTAACAAAATTACAATCTATTGAAATGCTTGCTAAAAGATCTTTTACAAAATTCTGAATAATAGAAACTAATTTTTTTGGTCCAAAGTCTAATTTTTTTATATCAAGTAAAAAATAAATAATTAATTGGCCTGGGCCATGATAGGTAACCTCTCCTCCTCTGTCTGATTGAACAACGGGAATATCTTTTGGATTCAAGATATGGTTTTTGTCCGCTGCTGTTCCAAGTGTAAAAATAGGAGGGTGCTCAAGCAGCCAAATTTCATTGTCAAAATCTTCTTTTTTAATATGTGATTTCATCAACTCGAGAGTTTCATGATAATTTGCAACTCCGAGCGATTTAAAGGTTAAGTCTTCAAGCACTATTTATTTCTTGCTTCAATAAATGCATCTTCAGAAATCTGATGATATGCAGATACATTATCCTTAAAATTTAGGTATGAATCATACACCTTGGCGATTGTTTCATCTTCTTTAGCTAAATCTTCAAGAATCCTATTTGATATTACTTCAAATTCATCAATAACGTCATCTGGCAATTTTCTGAGCTCAACACCATGAACTTCAACAAGCTCCGTTAGTGCTTGATTATTTTTTGCAAGATATTCATCTAACATATCTTGGTTTACAGCTTTTGTAGCTGTTTCAATAATAACTTGTAGATGATTTGGTAAAGAATTCCAAGCATCTATATTAATTAATAATTCGAGCATAGGTCCAGGTTCGTGCCACCCTGGATAATAATAATATTTTGCCGCTTGATGAAACCCAAACGTTAAATCGTTGTATGGCCCAACCCATTCAGTTGCATCTATTACCCCTGTCTGAAGAGCTGTATAAAGTTCTCCGCCTGGAAGTGTTACAGGTATGCCACCTGCTTCTTTCAGAACTTCACCACCAATTCCAGGAATACGCATCTTAAGGCCTTTAATATCTTCAAGAGAATTAATCTCTTTATTAAACCAGCCAAACATTTGAGTTCCAGTATTTCCAGCCGGTATTGGATAAATGTTAAAAGGTTCGTAAATTTCTCTCCATAGTTCCAATCCTCCGCCATGGTTTACCCAAGAATTTATTTCATCAGCTGTTAAGCCAAAAGGAACACTTGTAAAAAATTGTGCTGCTGGAACTTTTCCTTTCCAGAAATATCCACCACTGTGACCCATTTGATGAGCCCCGCTTGAAACAGCATCAAAAACTCCAAATGCAGGAACTTGTTCTCCAGCTCCATAGACTGTAATTTTCATTTGGCCATCGCTCATCTCTTCTACTAGATCAGCAATGCGCTCGGGGGCCATACCTAAACCTGGATAATTTTTTGGCCAAGATGTTACTAATCGCCAATTGTATGTTTTATCTTTATCAATATCTTCTACAGATTGAGTCTCTGTCTCTTTTGAGCATCCAAATATAAAAATTAATGTAAATAGATAGATGAATTTTTTCATTATATTTTATCGAGATTTGCATATGCCATAACTAACCATTTAGTGCCTGAACTATCAAAATTTACCTGAACCCTAGCTGAATCACCAGAGCCCTCATAATTTAAAACAATGCCTTCACCAAATTTCTTATGCTTTACCTTTTGACCTAACGCAATACCGATCTCCTCCTCAAATTCCATTTTGATTTCTTTAAAGTCTTTTCTATTATAGGGAATATTAGTTTGTGCTCTAGGTCTTATTTCATTAATAAGATCTTTTGGAATCTCTCTAAGAAATCTTGAAGGTGGATTAAATGTATCTGTTCCATGCAATCTTCTTGATTCTGCATGAGTAATATATAACTTTTCCATAGCTCTAGTTATTGCGACGTAACACAGTCTTCTCTCTTCCTCTAACTGTGAAACGCTTTCCATAGACCTGCCATGTGGAAATAGGCTTTCCTCTAAACCTGTTATAAGGACTAATTTAAATTCGAGACCTTTCGCTGAATGCATTGTCATTAGTTGTGCGGCATCATCATGCTCTGAAGCCTGTCTGTCTCCAGAATCTAAGGAAATGATATCTAAATAGCTTTCAGCAATCTCATAGTTTTTTTTATCCTCTGAAATACTTTGTTCAAAATTTTTAGTGGCAGTTATTAGCTCTTCTAAGTTTTCTGTTCTTGTTTTACCCTTTTCTCCAGGCTCCTTAGCATGGTAAGCATATAAACCTGAATCTTTAATTATCAATTCCATTAATTCTGATAGTAAATTTTCTTCAATAAATGATTTGCAACCAGCAATAAATTCTAGGTAATCCCTGAGCCCCGCACCACCTCTTCCTGAAATTCTTCCATCATCAATCAATTTTGCTGAGGCTTTGATATAGGAGATATTAAATTCTTTTGCGGTATATCTTATTTTTGCAAGAGTTTTTTCGCCAACCCCTCTAGTAGGATTTGAAATAGATCTTTCGAAAGATGGGTTGTCGTTATTATTAAAAATAACTCTAAGGTAGGCAATAGCATTTTTAATTTCTAATCTTTCATAAAAGCGAAGCCCTCCATATATTCTATAAGGAATACTGACTCTCAATAAGGCTTCTTCTATTGCTCTCGACTGAGCATTTGATCTATACAGGACTGCTGACTCTTCATAAGCTCCGCCTTTTTCCATCCAATCTTTTAATACATCTGCTACAAACCTTGCCTCATCTTGCTCGTTATACGCTTGATACATAACAATTTGTTCGCCTTCTAATTTTTCGGTCCAAAGATTTTTTCCAAGCCTGTCTTTATTGTTGTCTATAAGAGCATTTGCTGCATTTAAAATGATGTTAGTGGATCTATAGTTCTGTTCGAGCCTTACAATCTCAGCATCTTTATAATCTTCAGCAAATGAATTAACATGTTCAACTTTTGCTCCTCTCCAGCCATATATAGATTGATCGTCATCTCCAACAGCAGTAATATTTGTTTTTTCAGACGCTATTTCTTGAAGCCATTTGTATTGAATGGTATTTGTATCTTGAAATTCGTCTATTAAAATTGATTTAAATCTTGTTTGAAAGAAAGCTTTTACGGATGGCGAGCTAACTAGAGTTTCATATGACTTTAATAACAGTTCTCCAAAATCTACAAGATAATCTCTCTTACAAACTTCTTCATATTCTTTATTAATTTTGTTGATTGTTTCAGTATAAAAATCTTCTTTTTCATCAATATTTTTGCTTCTAAGGCCTTCGTCTTTCCATGCATTTATCTGCCATTGACTTTGTCTAGATGGCCATGTTGCTTCATCTAAATTCAATTCTTTAGAAATTCTTTTTATTATTCTTAATTGATCATCTGAGTCAATGATTGTAAAGCCGCTTGATAATCCGGCTTCTTTATAAAATCTTTTCAAAAGTTTGTGAGATAAACCATGAAATGTCCCAACCCAAGAATCTAAAATAGGCGCTTGCAATAAAGACTCAATCCGTGACCGCATCTCATTGGCGGCTTTATTTGTAAATGTTACCGCCATAATTGCTGAAGAATTTTTTCCTAGCGCCTCAACCTCCCATGCGATCTTATGGACTAGGACTCTAGTTTTTCCTGAGCCAGCTCCTGCTAAAACAAGCAAATGTTGCTTTTCAGAGGTAACTGCATTCCTTTGAGCTTCATTTAAATTTTCTAAAATATGAGATACATCCATTTAGGGATTCATTTTTTTGTATAAGTTAGATATTCTAACCCTATGTCGACAAAATTATTGAGACAAATTAAAAATTCTCTTAAAGATTTAAGAAAATCTGAAAAAATTGTTGGTGAGTTCATTCTGAAAGACCCAAAATCAGTTATAACTATGAAAACAGCTGAGGCATCTGAAGCAATGGGAATTAGCGAACCAACACTCATCAGGTTTTGCAAAGCAATAGGTTTTAGTGGCTTTCAAGAGCTTAAAATAAATCTATCACAACAATTAGCAGCAGATGATTATTTTGTTATGTATGAAATTAATGAAGAAGATTCTATTCATGAGTTATGTGAAAAAGTTTTTGATACAACAATTAGTGAAATTCTTAATGTCAGATCTCAAATTGACCAAACTATTTTAGAAAATGCAATTGAAACACTTGTAAATGCTCAAAGAGTTGAATTTTATGCATTTGGTGGCTCTGCGCCAGTTGCAATGGATGGCCAACATAAATTTTTTAGGTTAAAAATATCATCTTCCTATATCTCGGATCCACATCTTCAATTTATGTCAGCAAACTCACTTGAAAAAAATGATGTTGTAGTGGCTATCTCTCAATCAGGAACGACTGCCGCGTTAATCGATAGTGTAAAAATAGTCCGTAAAAACGGGGTAAAAGTAATAGGAATAATGCCTGGTAACACCCCTCTAGCAAATATCTGTGATTTTCCTTTAACTATTAATGTTGGTGTAGATAATCGAATATCCAAGCCGGTAACATCAAGGATTGCCTATACAGCAGTAATTGATGTTTTGACAATGGGCGTTGCACAGTTAAAGCCAGAAGCTCAAGATCATCTTTACAATATTGCAGATAGCCAAAGATCATTAAAAGTTGATAATTAAAATATAATTAAACTGAAGTGTTAAAATTACAAAATAAAATTTGGGAGACGCTATGAGCGAAGAAATCAAAAAATTTTTTACTACTTACACTGATTTTGTGACAAAAGTTACCAGTGATCCTAGTATTGATTTGGATCAGCTTAAAAAAAGCTTCGATGACATTGAGAAAGATTCGAACATTAAAACACCTAGACTGCTTACTGCTGCTTTGGGGCTAGGAAGTGAAACAGGTGAATTTGTAGAAATTGTTAAAAAAATGTTTCTTCAGGGAAAGCCGCCATCTGATGAAAATATTTTCCATATGAAAAGAGAGCTTGGAGATATTATGTGGTACTGGGTTACGGCTTGTGCAGCTCTTGATCTTGATCCATATGAGGTTATAAGTGAAAACCAAGAAAAACTTGCAGCAAGATATGGAGAAAAGTTTGAAGTACAGAGAAGTGAAATTCGAAAGGAAGGCGACTTATAGAAATTAGTCTTAAGTGCTCTAGCATATAGAAATGCTTATATTATTATCCTCTTTATACTTCTTGTATGGCTTTATGCTTTTTTATAGTTATAAAAAAGGCTACAGCTTATTAAGATATTTATTAAAGAAAAAAAATATAAATGTATTGCTGACAATAGAATTGACTTTTGTTGTTATTTCTTCGTTAATCATATTTAGTAGCCAGACGTTAAATTGGGTTGTTGTATTAACAATGGTTAGTCACCTAGCTGGAATAATATGGATAATCTCAAGCCCTGATAGCTACTATTCTATGGTTGAAATGGATTCAATTAATATCGACTCTTTAGAAACATCGTCTGCAATGATTGTGTTCGGATATGGCATTTTTGTCTACTTCTCTAAATTATTCTAAGTTAATTCTTCGATTCTTTTCAATAAACTTGAAGTGTCCCATTTTCCGCCGCCAGCATTCTGAATATCCTTATAGAAATTGTTAACGATTTTTGTTACATCAAGATTTATATTAGAGGTCTTTGCTCTTTTTAAAACAATCTCAAGATCTTTTCTCATCAAATCTACTGCAAAACCATGATCATATTTATCTTCTATCATTGTTTGCCATCTATTTTCCATTTGCCAAGACTGTGCAGCTCCTTTTGAAATCACCTCGATAACACTTTTACTATCTAAGCCAACCTTTTTCGAGAAATTTAATCCTTCTGCAAGAGCCTGTAATAAACCTGCTATACATATTTGATTAACCATTTTTGTTAATTGGCCAGATCCACTTGCTCCCATATATTTTGTAAATTTTGAATACTTTTCCAAAATACCTTTTACTTTTTCATATCCCTCTTTTTGCCCTCCAACCATTATCGAAAGCTGTCCTGACTCAGCACCTGCCTGTCCTCCAGAAACTGGTGCATCTAAAAAAATTACTTGTTTTGAGTTTAGTTTCTCATTGAGCATCTTGGAAGTATCTGAAGAGGTGGTTGTATGATCTATTACTATTGTGCCTGGTTTAAGGTTGTCAAACATACCTCCTTTAGAAAAAAAGATATTTTTAAGATCTTCATCATTACCTACGCAGGATATTATAATTTTTGAAGAATCAGCCAATTCAATAAGGGAGGTCGATAAAGTCCCTTTATATTCTTTTGTCCATTTTAATGATTTTTCTTTAGATCTATTGAAAACTGATACTTCAAGCCCTTTCTTAGATAGGTGACCTGCCATTGGATACCCCATAATACCGAGCCCAATGAACCCTATGGCTTTATTCATACGATAAAATCTTCTCTATCTTTTTTTGCTGTCCTTTTAACTCCATCTTTAGTTGTATACTCAGTTGTTATGCCTTTTGTGCCTTCATTTTTGTTTAAAAGAAGCATGTATAGTGTTGACATAACTATCCACATAATTGGTATTAAAATAATGGTTTCGATCATAGTCTTATAATCCTACTTATCAATTTTTAATCTAAATGATTCAAAGGCATCTTTGTATTCGGCTTTGATTCTCGCAACAAGTTCTGCAACAGATGGCGAATCTTTAATACCTCCTATACCTTGACCTGAACCCCAGATATCTTTCCATGCTTTAGAATCTGTATTTCCTCCAGAGCCAAAATTCATTGCAGATTTATCTGCATCTGGAAGATTGTCTGGATCTAAGCCTGCATTTTTTATTGATGGCTTTAAATAGTTACCATGCACACCGGTAAACAATGAAGAATAAACAATATCTGCTGCAGCGCTTTCCTCTAACATTTTTTTATATTCAGCATCTGCATTTGCTTCTTCAGTTGCAATAAATCTCGTGCCTAGATATGCAAAATCTGCGCCTAAAGCAATGGCGGATGCAACTGAATGACCATCACCAATTGAACCGGATAAAATTACCGTACCTTCATACCATTTTTTTACTTCTCTAAGGAGTGCGAAAGGTGATAGAGCTCCCGCATGACCACCAGCGCCTGCGCAAACTAAAATTAGTCCATCAACACCTTGTTCTGCTGCTTTTTTAGCATGTCTAACACTAATAACGTCATGATACACAAGCCCTCCATAACTATGCGCAGCTTCAACAACTTCTGCAGGTGGCCTTAGTGAAGTAATAATAATTGGCACTTCATGCTTTACACATGTTTCCATGTCTTGCATCAACCTATCATTTGAGGCATGACAAATCTGATTAACTGCAAAAGGAGCAACCTTTGCGTCTGGATTTTGTTCTTGATATTCAGCTAATTCCTTTTTTATTCTTATAATCCATTCCTCAAGAACATGTTGAGGTCTTGCATTTAGTGCCGGGAAGGATCCGATTATGCCCGCCTTACATTGGGCTATTACTAAATCAGGACCAGAAACTAAAAATAGTGGCGCCCCAATTACTGGCATGGTTATATTTTCTTCAATATGTTTGTGTATAGGCACTTTAAAACTCCTTATTAGTAATATTATTAAAATTTAGTAGGGTAATCGTCTATGAGATAGACAAAAGCCTTAACACCCTTATCTAATGCAGAATCATCAACATAAAAATATGGAGAATGATTGCCAGCAACATCTGTTCTTTCGCCAAAGTTAGAAGATTCTATACCAACTCCAGGCTTATTAATCCCAAGCCAAAAATACATTCCTGGTATTTCTTGAGAAAAATATGAAAAGTCTTCAGCTCCGGTTACAGGAATATTTGATTCATAAAATCTTCCAGGTGAGGCATTCATCAAAGATTCTTTCATTGCATCTACTAATTTAGGCTCATTAAATGTCACGGGATAAAAACCCCCAACATCAAATTCAACTGTTACATCAGTTCCAGTTCCAACTGCAACACCCTGAGCAATCTGTTCTATTTCATCATATATTTCTTTTCTTAGTTCAGGGTCAAATGTTCGAATAGTTCCCATGATCAAAGAATCCTCTGGGATAATGTTATTTCTTGTTCCTGCCTGTACAAGACCTACAGAAATAACAGCAGGGTTATTAATTATATTAATTCTCCTGCTTACAATTGTATTTAAAGCCTCTATCAATTCTGCAGTTGCCATTATTGGATCAATGCCGGTCCATGGAGTAGAACCATGGGCTTGTACACCTTTAATTTTAATTCTATATGCTGATGCTGCTGCCATTGCTGGACCAGATTTAACAGAAAGAACTCCATTAGGGATATTGGTTACATGCAATCCAAAAATAACTTCAGGGTCATATCTATCAAAAATACCTTCGGCTAACATCATTTCAGCTCCACCGCCCTCTCCTTCTGGAGGGCCTTCTTCAGCAGGTTGAAAAATAAACATAACATTTCCTTTAAGGTTTGATTTGTTTTTTGATAAGAATTCTGCAACTCCCATTAAAATTGCTACGTGTGCATCATGCCCACAAGCATGCATGACACCAACATCATTTCCAAGATATGTAGTTCTTACCTTAGAAGCAAATGGAAGCCCTGTCTTTTCTTCAACTGGCAAAGCATCCATATCAGCTCTTAAAGCCATTGTTGGTCCTGGCAAGTCACCCTCTAGAAAGCCAACAACCCCTGTATATGCAATATTTGTTTCCACCTTGATGTCCAAAGATCTGAGGTGATCCTCTATTTTTTTTGCAGTCTTAAATTCTCTATTGCCAAGCTCAGGATTCTGATGAATATCATGTCTCCATTCAATAACTTTTTCCATTAAATCATCTATATCTTTATCTAGAGCTTGCTTTAGATCAGCTGAAACATTTAAAGACGCTATTATTAAGGTAAATAGTGTAATTTTTTTCATATTGGGGATTATTATAAGTAATTAACCAATTAATTAGTATAAATTGAAAATAGTTTTATAAATGCCTAAAAACTCTCATCTCCACTTATTGAACTAATTTTGATAAAATAAAGAATGCGACATTATCTTTTTGCCTTATTAATTGCTTTTTCTTCATTCTCTTTTTCAGAAAATGAGAAAAAAGATGACTCTAATGAGTTTAAATACTCTTCGATAGATATTGGCTTTATTCAAACAGATAAAACAGCTATTGATGCAAAAGCCTCTTTGCCACTACCAGGTGGTTTATATGTCGTTCTAGAAAGAAAGGCCGAGGGTATAGATACCTCAAATGATTCTTATGATCGAATTATCAATGCAGCTAGAATTGGTATTCATGGCGGTATCGGTGACATTTTTAGTTCTATTTCAGCCAAAGGAGTAAAACTAAATGTAAAAAACATCTTTGATCTTTATGCTGAGTTTGGTGTGAAAAGCACTGCTTATGATAGTGAAATTAATTCCTTTTCAGAGGATGATGCACAGGCAAATATAATTGCTGGATTAAGATTCGGAAATAGTTCTGGATGGGAAGGAAAACTTTTTGTAGATATATCAAAAGATTCAGAGCTTAAAATCAAAACTTGTCCAATTGGGCAAGTTTGCATTGAAGCAGTCGAGTATGAGCTAGATGATGAAACGGACCAAAAATTTGGTGCTGGCGCTCAATATAATATTAATAAAAGAAGTGCTGTATATTTCGAAATGTCTTCAAGCAAAATATTTGATTCTTCTATGAAAATTGGCTACAAGCTCAAATTCTAAAAACAATTCTAATCATTAGTCTTTTTTAGAAAGTTCATTTTTAAGATCTTCCATTTCCTTTGCTTGTTTTGCTTTCAACCTTTCTATTTCTTTTAGCTCTTGGAGCTCTTTTTCTTGTTTTTCTTTTAAATTTTTAATTTCTTCTGTTTCTTCATCATCAACACTAGACCCATCCTTTTGAGCGTCATTGTTTGTTGATGCATCGTTAGCTTCAGGACTGGTTACTTCATTTATCATTTTTATATCATTAGATTTTGTATTAATAGGCTCATCGTTTTCAGTAGCAAGAAAATATGCTTCAACATAAATCATATAAGTAAATGGATAAATAAGGAGACTTGCGATATTAAACGTAAAGGTATTAAGAATGAATGAAGCAACGGCAATTATTAAAAGTAATGCAAATAATTTAAACCATCCGACTTTTGAGACAAGACTCATCGACATACTCATTGCGTCAGTAACAGTTACGTTAGGATTATCTGCTTTTACATACATAGCAAAAAACCAAGCGACACTTAAAAATACGCCAGGAATTATGAAAAATAAAAAACCAAAAAATATCCCTAAAGAAAGCAATAAAGCCAACCCTAAAAATGAACCGAAATGATTAAAGCCATATGTAAAAAAGTCTCCTATCTGAACATCTTCCCCTCTTCTTATTCTTATAAGAGATTCTAGGTACCCTCCCAATATAGCTGGAATTACTATTAAACCAATAATTGTTATAGCAGCAAGAACAGAGGCTAGACCTGCAATAATGCCATTAACCCAAATCACTAAAAAGTTATCCTTTGCAACGTTAAGGCCTTGAGTGATAGCTTTTTCTATTTCAAAATTCATACTTCTCTCCATTTATAGTTAGCTACTTATTGAAACTAATGATAACTTTATCATAAAAAGGCATGTCTAAATAAAACACATGCATGTCTATTTTTATGGCTCTTTCTTAAAATACGCTACTGAATTTTTATCAAATTCTTTTTTTCCTATTTTTTTAAACCCAAAATCATAATGAAAATCAATTGAGGGTTGGTTTTTTGGAATAGTATTTACCTCACAACAGAGTGAATATTGTTTCTCAGATGCAATTTTTTGAATTCTTATATAAAGATTCTTGGCTATTTTTTTTCTTCTAAAGTTTTTTTTAATTGCGATTCTATCGATATAAATAAAGCTCTCTTCTGTTTTACAAAAAAATTCATAATTCTTTGACTGATATTCACTACCTTGCTTAAAACATACAACAAAAGCTATTATTTTATTTGATTCTGTAACATAAAAGTTTTTATAACTCATATCTAAAAGATTTTTAAAGTTATCGGTCGAATTCAAATCTCCAACTTCTGGTATGTTTTCTTGGTTTAGAATAAAGATTTGTTCTAGCAGGCCTCTTTCAAGAGTGCTGGAAAATTCTTTAGTAATAAATTCAAATTCACTTGCCACAGATTAATTATTTAATATTTTTTTCAAGATCGTTCATAGCTTCATTAATTTTAGACATAGGCTCAACTATAAAAAGCTCTTTTGTAAGTGAGTAGCTTGGGTGTCCCATTGTGGCAAGATCTTTGGCTTTTTCTATAGCAACGCTAATTAATTCATTTTGATTAACAACTTCATCGATCAAGCCTGCATCTTGAGCATCTGTTAATGAATACATTTCTGCTCCAAGAACAGCTCTATATTTATGAGAATCGTTAACTCTAAATTTAATAAGTTCTAGAATTGGGGTTGGTATTACCATATTAGTTCTCATTTCATTTGCTCCGAGCATAAAGTCACCTTTAACGCCTATCCTATAATCACAGCAACATAAAAGAAAAGTCCCCAAAGCTATTCCATGTCCAGAACATGCTGCAATTACCGGCCTTGGAAATGAAAATATTCTTGCTAATAATTTAAATGCACTAACTGACATTTCTTGTATCTTTTCTATATCCCCACCTTGAATTGTCTTTAAGTCTAGACCAGCAGAGAACATTCCTTCTTTACCGGTAATTATTAGGCATCCTGATTCTGTTTCTACTTGATCTAAACAAGCATTGACTTGTTTTGACATTTCTGATGAAAAAACATTAGCTTTTCCATCATCTAGAGTAATTGTTGATATGTTATCCTCTTTCTTAAGAGTGGCTATTTTTTCTGACATAATACGAATAATAATTAAAAGGAAATTCTAACATGATTAAAAAAATTCTTAAGTACGCTAGGAATTTATTAATTCTTATCATTGGTGTTATATCTATATATCTTATAAATCTATTTTTTATGAAGCCATATTCAATAGATCATTTCTTAGGTAAAGAATTGGTTATGGGTCTTGTTGATTCGCCTGAAGCTCTTACTTATATTGGAATATTTGACAGATTTAACTGGTTAACAAAACATAACTCAAAGTTATCTGTTCCTGAAGAAAATGATTTAGAGATTGATATAAAAGGATTGGAAGATAGCATAAAGACTCTATATAAATATAAAGATTCCAACCTGTCAGATACTCAAAGAATAACTAAAAAAATTGCTATATTTGATTTTGAAAATAACTTAAAAGAACTTAAAGAATTTCCTTACTTAGACTATCCGCTTAACCAAATAGGAGGCATACACTTAAATACAATTGAATTTATGAGCGATATGCACCCTGTAAGAACAAAATCTGAAGCAGATGACTATATAAAAAGGGTTAATTTAATTAAAGATGTTTATGAAGGGGTTTTAAAAGATCTAGAAAAGCAAGCAGAGAATGGAATATTCCCGCCTGAATTTGTTTATGGTCATGTAATTAGTCAATTAAATAAATTTATAGATTATTCGTATGAGGAGCATCCTTTATATACACAGTTTATGAAAAAGGTTAATGAATTAGATATTACAGATGATGAAGTGAGCAATTTTAATTATGAAATTAAAAAGGCTATAGATGAAAGTGTAACTCCTGGCTTTAAGCTCTTATTGCAATTTATGCTTAAAACTGAAAAAAATGCTAATAAAAATCATGGTATTTGGTCTCAACCAGGTGGAGATGAATATTACAAATTAAGAATAAGAACCTACACAACAACAGACTATTCACCCGAAGATATTCATCAGATGGGACTTGATGAGGTTGAAAGAATAACAAATAGGATGAAAGAAATTTTGACTGAGCTTGAGTACGACAGCTCTAAAAGCGTTGGTAGCTTAATGAATGAACTAAATGAAAATCCTGATTTCTTATATGCTGACACACCCGATAGAAAAGAGATCGTTGTTAATGATTATACGGAAATGGTTAATGAAGCTATTGATGTAATGTCTGATTATTTTCATACTATGCCAAATGCAAAGGTTGTTGTGAAAGCAGTTCCTGAATATTCTGAACAGACGGCTGCGGGCGGGTACTACCAATCTCCAGCTCTAGATGGAAGTAGGCCAGGAGTTTTTTATGCAAATCTATACGACATTAGACAGACACCAACATATAGCATGAGAACATTAGCGTATCATGAAGCAACGCCAGGACATCATCATCAGATTGCACATTCCCTAGAAAATGATGATTTAACAATGTATAGAAGGTTTGGTTATAGGACTTCTGCATTTTCAGAGGGGTGGGCATTATATGCTGAAAGATTGGCACTTGAAGTTGGGTTGGCTGAAGATCCTTATGACGAACTTGGCATCCTACAAAGTGAGTTATTTAGGGCAGTAAGATTAGTAGTTGACACCGGAATGCATTACAAAAGATGGACTCGTGAAGAAGCAATGGAATATATGAAATCTATAACAGGGATGTCAGATACCGAAGTAAGGGTTGAAATTGAAAGATATATTGTGTGGCCGGGACAAGCGCTTAGTTATAAAGTAGGAATGATAAAAATCCTTGAATTAAGAGAAAAGGCTATAAATGAATTAGGTGATAAGTTTAATATTAAAGATTTCCATTCTGCAGTTCTTGATCATGGGAATCCACCATTATTTATTGTCGAAGAAATGGTTAATAATATGATTGAAGAATCTAAAAACTAGTAATTTTCTGGGTGTTTTGGTACAAAAACGCTGTAATATTCTTTTAGGTCTAAAATATCTTTAATTTTATTTCCTGATGGAATAAATGCTTTTCCAAGAACAATCTCTTTCTTAGAAAAATCTAAAGATGCCGGGACAATATGAGCATTAATCTCGCTAGCGATTCTCAAAAAACCAGTCTTCCACTCCCTTACTTTAGATCTTGTTCCTTCTGGAGACATTGCAATTAGAGACCCTTCAATATCTTTAATCTGATTAATTGCATCTTGAATAATTCCACCAGGTTTAGATCTATCAACTGGAATTCCTCCCATATATTTTAAAAATTTACCAAGCCCATATCTGAATACAGTATGTTTTCCTATAAAGGTTATTCTTGCATCAAGCCCAGCAACTGCTGCAACTCCAAATATTCCATCCCAATTAGAAGTGTGAGGGGCCACAGTTACTACAAGTTTTTTGCCAGAATATTCATCTGATATATTTCCTTTTACCTTCCAACCAAATATAGAAAGAACCGTTCTTCCAAGCCATTGAAGCGCTTTAGGTCTATTAGCCCTAAAGCTTAAAGGTATCTGTGTGTTTGAGACACTTTTCATTAAGAACTCTTGGTGATAATAATTTTATCTTTTATAAAGTAAGGTAGATATATTAAATAACATACGATTATTGCAAGAATATAGATATCAATCATATGATATGGGGAATCTCTCATAAACTCAGTTACATTTAAACCTGGAGGTTTTTCAATCACATACCAGTAGTTTGCTGGAGATCCTATTAAGTAATTAATCGGGTACATTAAAAGGAGAAAAATTGATACTACAAATAAGACTCTATGAACATCTCTTAACTGAGGTCTTTGGCTATCAATAATGATGGCATAAGCTACGCCCATTATAATCATAGAGTGACCTACCATATGTCTTATGTAATCTATATGAGGAAATGAATATAGTGTGTCTGGGGTCAATAAAGCCATGCCCGCACCAGAAATTCCTGCGAAAAAAGCAAACAAAAAGAATTCTCTTCTTTTTGTTATGAAGTATAAAATTATAGCTGCAGATGAAAAGTCACATAAATGTAGTGGTAATCCAAGCCTCCACTCATTTAATCCATACCCTTCCCTAAAAAAATCCATGCCTTGGTTTATAAGAATTAAGGAAATAATAGATATGACTAATGCTTTCTTTGATAAATCACTTTTTGTTGCAAAGAACTTTGGAAGATAAATAATTAAAAGAAAACATATTATTGTAATAATAATATGCGATGGGCTCGAAAGGCTAAAGAGCTTCATTTGTATTTAAAATTATTTTACGGTGATTCTGGTAAGCTATCGTAATTTAATTCATCGTAAGGATTTTGGATGCCAATTGCGTCTGGATGTACTACTGAAATATCAATATCGCTTCCATAATCGCCAGCAATAAAACCTCCTAGCGTTCCTTTGGGTGCAAGATATATAGTTGCATACCTTCCTGATTTTTCATAAACAAGAGTAATCTCTTCTCCAACTTTAGAAGAAATTAATTTCCAACCAGTTGTTAAAGTTTCGGTTCCATAAAAAATCAGATTTTCTGCAGGGCTAAAGTTTGAAGTTAATATTATTCTTCCTGAAATTGATTCTCCTGTTCCAAGCAAAACAGTTGGAGCTTTAACTATTTGTGCGTCATCTGGCAAAGGAAGATCTTCTAATAAATATGCAATTACTTTCCTTTGATTTTTTTGATATTCATCTGTAAAGATGGCGCATCCAGAAATAATTATTAAAACAAATAATAGTGAAGATAGGTTTTTTATATTCATATTGATATCTCTCGTAATTTATTTTCTTACGTAATATTAAGCATATACTTGACCAAATTTATTTTCAAGGAAATCATTCCAAGATAATGATTCTTGTTTTACAAACCCTTTGTTTGATATTTTCCCATCAAGATACATTTTAAGAGCACTACATACGCCTGATGCCGTTGTTAGCTGTATTGCACTATATTTATCATCACCATAAATCTTCCTTAGATAAGTTTTTTCTTGAAGAACTCCGTCTATTAACCCAATAACTTTAACAAAGAAGACGATTACATCATTTTTTGTTCTTGGTACTTCTTTATCAAATAATTTTTCTAGGACTTCTTTATTTTTCTTTAAATGCAGGTCGTTAAAAAGAAACTTCATATGGTTTAGATGTCCAGGATATCTAATAGTTTTATAGGAGAGTGTTTCAACCCTGTCCTCATATGTTTCACACATGGTTGCGCAACCGCCGCTTGTATTAAATGCTTCAAAACTTTCACCATCGATAACAATTTTTTCAGCTCCCTCTAGGGGCATTGTTTTAATAGCCTTACCTTCATATATTGCATCTGCTTCATTACAGTATTCATTTATTAAGCCATTAGTTGACCAGCTTAAATAATAGCTCATTTCGTTAGTTGTAAATCTAGGCAATGCTCCAACCCTCATCATAACTTCTTTCACACTATCAAATTGTTCCATCATGCTAGCTGCACAGATATTAATAGCTCCTGGAGCAAGTCCGCACTGTGGCATTAAAATATTTGTTGATTTTAAAGATTTTATATATTCAGTTGTATCAACATCTTCGGTTAAATCAAAATATCCTATGCCTTCTTCTGAGGCTGCTTTTGCTACAGTCTTGTTAACAGCAAAAGGTCCAGCTGAAATAACTGCATTGCTACCATTTAAAAATTCTTTTACTTGAGAAAAGTCTGTAGCATCAAAGCCATCAGCAATATCACCTTGAACTATGTCGTAGTCATCTTTTAATAATTGTTTTAATGCCCAACCAATATTTCCACTTCCAACAATTGCTATCTTAGCTTTCATCAAATTCAACTCCTTGAGCAAGAGGCAATTCTTCGCCATAATTTATAGTCGCTGTTACCCTTCTCATATAATTTTTCCATGCGTCAGAACCAGACTCTCTTCCTCCTCCAGTATCTTTTTCTCCACCAAAAGCACCACCAATTTCAGCGCCACTTGTTCCGATATTAACATTAGCAATTCCACAGTCACTTCCAGATTCGCTTAAGAATAATTCTGATTCTCTCATATTATTTGTAAAAATAGAGCTGCTCAACCCCTGGGATACATTGTTTTGCATATGGATTGCATCTTTAAGATCTTCATATCTTTTTACATATAAGATTGGTGCAAAAGTTTCTGATAACATCTCCTCGACAATATCATCAACAAGGACTAGAGCTGGTTTAACATAATACTCTTCTGGGCTTTCTATTTCTAATCTTTCACCGCCTAAAACTTGAACTCCTTTATTCCTTAGTGAGTCTAGAACTTTTTGCATAGAGTTATAACTTTCTTCAGAAATTAAAGGTCCTATTTGTGAATCCTCTTTTGTTGGGCATCCTATTATCAGATCATCAAAACATTTCTCAAGCCTTTTAACACAGTCGTCATAAATCTCTTTATGAACGAACAGCCTTCTTAGGGAGGTGCATCTTTGACCAGTTGTTCCGCATGCAGAAAAGGCTATTCCTTTAATTGTAAGGTCTAGATTTGCTGAAGGGCATACTATTGCAGCATTGTTTCCGCCTAATTCTAGAAGAAGCTTTCCTAACCTTGCTGAAACTATTGGGGCTAACTCTTTTCCCATTTTAGTGCTTCCTGTTGCAGAAACTAATGTAATTCTATTATCTTTACAGATTGAGACCGCTTCTTCATTGCCTCCCTCTAAAATTAAGATTAAATCAGAAAAATCACCGCTTACTTTATCCCATGCTGCTTTTATGCTCTTTGCACATTCATTTGAATGAGGACTTGGCTTCCAGATAACACTATTGCCACAAACTGCTGCTAAGCAAAAATTCCATGCAAACACTGCCATAGGAAAATTAAAAGCAGTTATGCAACCTACTACTCCAAGTGGATGCCAAAGCTCCTGTAACCTATGATTGGGTCTTTCGCTAGGCATGGTTAATCCATATAACTGCCTACTTAATCCCACTGCAAAATCACACATATCAATAGCCTCTTGAACTTCACCTAATGATTCTGTTTTAATCTTTCTAGCCTCTTTTGTGATGGTTTGAGCTAAAGCTTCTTTTTGTAATCTAAGCTCTTCTCCAAATTGTCTTATAAATTCTCCCCTTTGAGGAGCTGGAATATCTCTCCACTTTAATGACACCTCTTTAGATTTTTTAACGATACTATCAATATTATTAGTCATTATAAGAACCTCCTTTAATTAAAAAGATTTGGTATATTGCAAATAAAGCATAGATTATAAAGTAAGCTATATAAAGATTAAGCACCAAAGGGTCTTCCAATGATTCCACAAAAGGGTCATTTGGTGGAAGTCTTTTAAGGACTTCTGCTGTAGTTGGAAGCATGCTAAAAAAAACAGTTACAGATAAAGCAAGTTCTTTTGCATAAACAGTTAAAAAGCCCAATAATTTATTCTTATCTAAGATAAGTGCCACAAAAATTGCTAACATCGTTAATATTGATAGCAAGTGTGCATCATTGAAGCTACCTGTTGCACTATAAATGAAAAGCGATGATGCTGATGCGATGAAAGTACAACCAAGATAAAGCATTCCTAAATTAGATTTAGGATTGATAAACTTATATCTAATTAATAAATAAAGGCCGGATAAGATTCCTGCTATTCCAATAACTGTGTGGAACCAACCTATTAGTGAAATTCCCCCATACATTAACTGCTCCCTAAAAATAGTGAGGTTATTTTACTACACTTAAACTAAAAGATTTTATGCTTGCCCTGAAGTATTTCAAAATACATTTTATGGTCCCCTATAAAACTATAGAAAGGATACTTAAAAGTGGCAGGTTTATTTTTTTCAATAAAAAAATGTCCAACCCAAGCAAATGCATAACCTGAAAGAATAGCAAACAAAAGAAATACAAAATTAAAAGATAAAAAAAACTGGATTAAAAAGAAAATACCAATGCTTGTTCCAATAAAATGCATCAACTTGGTGTGCTTATTATCATGTTCAGATAAATAATATGGGTAGAAATCTTTAAAAGTTTTATACTTTTCCATAATCTTATTTCCTAGGAGGCATTCCGCTTACTCTTGTTAATGTTGTAGTTACACTTGCTCTCCTGTGCTCGCTTAAGGATTGGTAGTCTTCGCTTAAATACCATGTTTCTGCATGCTTTGCGGAAGGAAAACTAAGCAATATTACTCTTCCTTCCATTGGCTTGTCACCTTCCATATGCACTATGTTGTCATCAAATGTAATAAACTCGCCTTCATATTTCTTAAGTATCGGGAAAAAACCTTTTTCATATTCTCTATACCTATCAGCATCATGAATTTGTAGATTAGCGATGATATAAACTTTTACTTCTTCCATAGTCTAAAGCTTATTTAGGTGCTGCTTCAGGCTGATAGTCGTAATATCCTTCAAGCGGGATCATTAAATGAACAAACTTCGTACCTTTAAACATTACGTATGGAGCCCCTGTAGTATAGTCTGTTGTCTGGCCATCAAGTGATGATGGGTCTTTTGGCATCAACATCATGTGAGCCCCTGATTCTATATAGTGCTTATGTCCAGCATCTTTTTGACCATCGGTATATGGTTTAAAATTATCCACTCCCAAGTCACCATGCTTCATCCAAATCCAACCATCACTTTCTAAGTTAGGGGTTTTGTCTGCAATATATGCCTCTACCCAAGCAACAGCATTTGGATCAGAACAAGCAGC
>CEQY01044643.1_pt1 | contig 19723 bp, 18 predicted proteins | sample 361391 | NCBI WGS metagenome assembly CEQY01 (sample SAMEA2621075, study PRJEB7988) | marine metagenome | isolation source: saline water (ENVO:00002010), including | reverse complement strand
CATCCTCGACGACTGTGCAAGAGTCTCCTTCGATCATAGTCTCTGCATCTTCCTCAGATGCATGAATTGCTTCCTCATTGGGAGTAGATGTCGGGAAAATAACTATCTTCATTGAGGGATCGGCATAATCTCCGTCGACCTTCTGCATGGACCATGTGTGAGAGTTATCTGAAACCTCAAACACTCCTGCCCATTCGAAAGCACCAGCGCCATGACCATGGTGATGATGGGCGTGACCCCCTGGCATCTTCAATACGGCCATGTTGAAATCGTCGTTGTGATCTTCCTCGAACTCCAGTACGTGCTCCCCTTCCTCCATGTGGAATATGGAAATGACTGTGTCAGTCGGGCATCCCTCCGAGTTCTCGATAGTCTCCTCAGCCTCGGCATGATGGTGTCCCTCGTGATCGTGCTCATCTTCTTCTGTGTGGTTGTCTTGGGTTTCGTTGTTATGTTCAACTTCATGCTCGTCATGACCGAGTGTGGTGCTCTCAAACGGCCCATTGGTTAGAAGATCGCACAGATCTGAAATCAGCATTGATTCGTAATCAAGTGCGGTCTCCCCGGTAGGCATTGCATGGGTTTGAATCGACGTCGGTGCGTTGTCACCTAGAGAAGCAAGAGCAGTAACTACCCAAGGCTCCAAGTTCAAACCGTGATAGAAGAATATGTCACTTTCCTGCATCCTGACTATATCTGCAGCGGATGGCTCATAGTCATGAACGGGAACGTTAGATGGCGACATCAGATCCACGTTGATAGTGTCCCCGCCGATAGCGGAGACCAGTTGGCCAACGTGATATGTCGAAACCATGGCGTTTCCCAGTGCTTCAGTCTCGTCGTCTTCAGATCTGTCCAGACATCCTGCCAAGCTCGAGAAGAGCATCATCAGGACTGTCATAATTACTGTAGTTCGTGTGTTCATGAGTCATGTCGCACGTTAATATCTATTTAGTTTAAACTATTAAATATGGAAAACAAAATTATTATTAATGTGTGATGGATCGTCGATTAATGAGTCAAGTAATATCCTTCAGCGCCGACAGAGATTTTGCTAGAGATTTCGATGATTTGATCGAAAAATCAGGATACAAAAACCGTAGTCGATTCATCAGAGATGCCTCTTTGTTCTTCGCTGAAATTCAGCAGAGGGGAGAACTATCAGAAATGGATGCAGAACTGACGATAGAAGGACATCTGGTCGTATATTACCAGCATGACCATGGGAAGGGCCAGAAATTATTGGATCTCCGTCATTCGGATTTAATTGAAGTCTCATCATACACCCATAGCAGCCTCAAACACAGCCACACGTGCGTGGATTTGCTTCAAGTCAAGGGTTCTGCTAGCAGTATACGATTTGTTGTAGAGGATCTCCAGAATACTCCCGATGTAGACAAGGTCTCGTTCGTGGTAGCCCCTATGAGGGACTCTGGCTGTTGCTGAGTTTAATCATCCACGTTATATCATTTTCAAAATGGATTTTCTTCACAATACCACTAAGTGATGATAACGCCTCCAGAATTTGAAATCATGGATGGGTCATCAGAGGTTTCATTGAGTAAAAGAGTCCTAGCTAGCAATGCATTCCGATCTTTCTTGGTCTTCTCGATATTTCGGGCAATCTACGGAGCAGGGATTCTGGTCATCACATATCTCCTTGCAACAAGCGAACAGTCCCCCCGTTGGGTTTCAGTCGCATTCCTTCTAACCTCGATGGTCGTATCAAGGGTTATTTTCCGAGCAATTAAGAAGAGCTGGCCGGATTTGTTCTCATAGGGACTCGCCGAGTCTCCGCATTATCGTTGTAGCCGACTCAATGCTCTCGATAGTCTCTACACTCTTACCTGCGGACCAGATATCGGATGATTTGGACCTGCGTGACATCTTCTTCCAACGCCTGAATGACATATTGTTCAACAACCACCTAATTCTATGTCTAAGCCTCCCTGATAGAAGGGTCCGGACTAGCCATGAGTTATCTCTGCGGTAGCTCTTTGTCTTGATTACCGACACCGGGATACCCGTCAGCTTCGTCGTCCAATCTATGTCCTCCTCAGTTGCTGAAACTATAGCCTGCTTGTATTCTACAGGCATCGAGCACTCATCAGTTGCAATGAATCTGGTGCCCATCTGAACTCCGTCGTATCCTACTCCGAGGGCTGCACTCAACTCCTTCTCACTCCCTACCCCCCCTGCACAAATCAGCGGCAGTCCAAGGTCCGAGAGATTGGAGTACATTTCCTCCATACTATCAGCCCCCAGATGACCCCCTGCTCTGTCATTCACGCAAATTAGACCGTCTACACCACACTCTATCCCCTTCTCTGCGTGCAGCCTAGTCGTGACGTCGTGATACACGAAACCACCTCTTGGGTGTACCTTCTCGCAGACCCAGTCTGGTTTACCAAGTGACGTCACAAAGAATCTGATTCCCTCGTCTAATGCGATGTCAATCCACTGGGACATCCGCTGCAGGTACTTTTCATTGCCCTTTTCAATCAGGGCATTGAATCCAATTGGCTTGTCGGTTTTAGACCTAATATGGCGTATTCCGTCTATCAGCCCCTGATTAAGATCCGGCTTATCGAACCCGTGTACTACGGTCAATGAGACTGGTTGAATGATCGCCATCCCCCCTCCATTCGCTGCTGCGGCTACGAGTTCGGGATTGGAGCATGGGTACATTGCACCGCATATAATTGGGAATTCAACGCCGGAATGCTCGATTAGCCTATTTTTCACCACATCAATCAGAGTTTCGGAAGAAATGAAGAGAAATAACAGTTGATGTCTAGGAGTGTCCCCAGAAATTACTCAAATAGTGCTGTTCGCTGGAGGGATCATGGTAGACTTCCGACTTAGCGAAGAGCAGGAGATGATACGAGATATGGCTAGGGAATTCTGTGATGAGGAAATTATCCCCAAAGCAGAGGAATGGGACAAGAGCGGGACCTATCCGCTGAAAGCGATTGCAAGGGCCCATGAGTTGGGTTTGCTGAATGTAACCATCCCAGAGAAGTACGGCGGGGCTGGAATGTCTGCCGTCGATGAGATGATCATCTGCGAGGAGCTCTCTAGAGGTGATCCTGGCTTTGGCACCGCTTCATACCACACTATGCTTGCATCATTTCCCGTTCTCACAGGAGGTACAGAGGAGCAGAAGAAAGAATACTTGGGGAGGGTATGTTCTGGGAAGCTAGCGGCATATTGCGTAACCGAACCGGATGCTGGTTCAGATGTACAGTCTCTCAAGACCGAGGCTATCAGAGATGGTGATGAGTATATCCTCAACGGCAGCAAGGCATGGATCTCAGGAGCAGGATATGCAGACTGGTTCTTCGTCCTCGCCTATACGGATAAGCTAGCAGGATATGGTGGCCTAAGCGGTTTCATTGTAGATGCGGACTCCCCAGGAATCGAGCTTGGCAAGAAGGAGGAGAACATGGGGCAGAGATGCTCTGACACCAGAGGAGTGAATTTCACCGACGTAAGAGTACCCGCATCGAATTTAGTAGGAGGAGTCGAGAATGGTGGATGGATGAATGCAATGAAAGCTTTTGATCACTCTAGGCCCGCAGTTGCAGCAGCCGCGGTCGGAAATGCTAGAGGAGCTATGGAGGAAGCTTGGGCGTATGCCAAAGAGAGGAAGACCTTCGGAAAGCCCATTTCCAAGCATCAGTCGATATCTTTCATCTTAGCGGACATGGCAACCAAGATAGAGGCCGCAAGACTCCTCACCCTCAGTGCAGCTAATTCTCTAGACTTGGAGGAAAGAGCGACTTTGAAGTCAGCACATGCTAAAAGATTCGCTGCGGATATTTGCATGGAAGTGACTACTGACGCTGTACAGGTTCTTGGAGGGTATGGATACTCGGAGGAATACCCGGTGGCAAGAAGAATGAGGGGCGCGAAAATATATCAGATATTCGAAGGGACTAGCCAGATCCAGAGGATGATTATCAGCAGGGAGATGGAAGGTCGTTTCTAGTAGGTTCCATTTCTCTGCCTCAAGGCCTCGGCAGCTACTACCGCTACCGGAGCTTGGAGATTGTAGGATGGTACAAAACCCGTCATTGGAACTCTAATCACGGAATCTGATTTACTTAGAATCGGCCCTGGTATTCCGTCGCGTTCACCGCCGACGACAAGAAGGACGTCACCAGTAAGATCCTCTTCCCATGGCATCTTTCCACCGCTGTCTTCTAGTGAGATTATTCTGAATCCTGATTCTGAGGCCCTACTGACTATCTCTTCACCCTTGACCCAATGTACTGGCATGAATCTATGTGCCTTCATAGATGCCCTCTTAGCAGCTTTCTTTTGGCTGTGACTTAGTTCACCATCCACGAAAACAGCATTAGCTCCACTTACTTCCGCGGTTCTAATAGTGAATCCGATATTGACAGGATAACTTGCTCCAGCAATAAGCCAAGAGACACCGCCTTTCTTCAGAATTTGGCCGATATTAGCATTGGGATCCCTACCCACTAATGCAAGTATAGGTGGCGGGATAGCTCCATTGTTTCTCCTAGACATACGCCACATATCTTTTTTCGAAGCTTCTCGGACTTGGATTCCTCGTTTTTCTGCTTCATTGCGTAAATCCATGGCCTCAGAATCTTGGGAGCCTCGCAGAAATAGGATTAGTTCTACTTCCTCCGACTCAAGAGCCTTGGAAACCTCGTCCGGACCGCATCTTTGCACCCCTCCGGCTGTGGGTTCGGATTATTCTTCTTTCCGTGGTCGAGTCTTGAGGATTTCGAAGAATTGGATTTATCACTGCCCCTCTTAGGTGGACTGTCATGAAAATCACCAAACAGTTAGTTCTCAAGTTTACCTTGATATGTGGCCCATTGGTTCTTGCTTCCTATGTTTACGGAGTTTCCCATACAGAGAATCCTATGGAATTGTGGGGGGGAATACCTCCGTCATGGAGAGTATACATCATCCCATTCATGTTCATTGCAGCCCTGGGTTTCATAATCTACTGGTATGTTATTTTTTTCCAATTCGATGATACTTCATTTGAATCGCTTAGATGGCCATGGAAAGTCTCCGATGGCAATGGAGCAACTAGGCTGTTAATCGCTTACGCTCTTATTCTGATTCCATCGGCACTGTGGATTGAGAGCACAATTTTTCACTTGGAGAATGATTTCTCCTGGACTCCAGTCCTGGTCGTAGGGACATTATTTCTAACCTCCATTGGTAATGTGATGCTAGGACTTCTCGCATTTTCTTCCTATCGGGACGGCGTGACCGGATCGTCGCTTATGATTGCTGGAGCAGTAATGTTAGGAATCCAATGTATTCTGAATGATTTTATAATTTGGGTTTACAAATTTCCGTGGTGAATTTAATTCACATCACAGACAATATTATTCCATGCTTCTCGTGGCACAAACGTGATTTCAGCATGGTTGGTTGCGAGCTCATATTTCATAGGAATGGTTCTTTTTGCGATTTGGGCTAGGAAAGATGTTGGTAAGGACGATGAGTCTTACTATCTGGCAAAGAGAAGCTTGAGTGGTCCCGTTCTTCTTGTAACAATGGCAGCAACTAATTTCAGTGCCTTCACTGTCTATGGGTCCAGTGGAGCATCATATAGAATTGGACTTTCTTTCCTACCAATAATGGCTTTTGGGACGGGATTCATGGCAGTTGCAATGTATTTCTTGGGGAAGAAGGTCCGATTACGCTCGATTGAGACAGGGGCGATTACTGCGCCAGAAATGATTGCTGGAAGGACTGGTTCGAGAAACGCTCAAATCTCCATGGCATCAGTCTTGGTCCTAGCGACTATCCCGTATTTGGCCCTTCAGCCCAGAGCTGCTGGGATTGTGGTTTCTTCACTTTTCGGAGGCCCTGAGTGGGTAGGGGCAGTTACAATTACAGCATTGGTTGTTGCATACACCCTTACTGGCGGCCTCAAAGCAGTAATTAGGACAGATGTTTTTCAGGGAGTAATTGCCTTAGGTTTACTATGGCTGGGGCTGGCAATAGTGGTCAATGATTCTGGAGGGCTCAGCTCTGCTATGGCGACTATATCCTCGTCTGAAGATACTGCAGGGCTTCTGAGTAGGACAGGAAATTACACCCTACTAATCTGGGCTAGCACCATGATTCTCTGGCTATTCGCGGATCCCATGTTTCCTCAGCTTTACCAGAGACTCTGTGCAGCTGAGAGTGACGAGTCAATTGGTCGGATGGCGACTTTTTATCCAACTGTAGCATGGCTTGCATTCCTCCCTCCCATATTGATTGGGACAATTGGTCACATATACCATCCCGGATTAGATAGAAGCGGAGGAGACAATATCCTTCCGACACTGATCCTCGAAGTTGGAGGGGAATGGTTCGGCGGACTTGTACTAGTAGCTGGTTTAGCTGCATTGATGTCCACGATGGACTCTCAGCTGCTGGCTACTGGTTCGTTGGTGACTAGAGACCTTCTAACAAGTGTCTCGGATAATAAATGGGGAAGAGAATTGGTTATTGTTTCTCTTTCCATTTTGGGACTCCTGCTCTCGCTTTGGTCTGATCTTTCGATTCTAGATCTGGGTTTACTCGCATTTTCTATGTACGCTGTGATGTTCCCTTCCGTCTTCTTAGTTGCGAACTGGGATTCTGTAGATGGTAGAGCAGTTATCTCTTCGATCGTAGCTGGAGAAGCTATCGTGATACTGGCAGTTTTCTCTCCTGAGTCTTTTGATGGTTGGTGGATCAGGCCGGAGGGAGGGGCGATGCCTACTGTAGTAATTCCTTCAATAGTGGCTTCTATTGGGGCTCTAGTAGCTGCACAATGTTTTTTCAATAAGGGCCCTGGATTCTTTGAGTCGATGAAAATTAAATGGGGAGTTCTGATCCCTGTAATCCCATTTATTGTGATTTTTATCTTAGCTCAAGACTTTTGGTGGTGGGATAATTCCAGTAATTTCGCTTGGGGGCTGCCGGTTTGGATTTGGTGGTCGGCAGCTCTATCTATAGTCCAAACAGCAATAATGGCTAGAATTGTACAATTAGATTCTCAAAGATAGGGAAGTCGGTTCTCCGTTAGAGTCAAGTCTGTTGTTCTCTCGATAGGTTCATGGGCGTGGCGCGAGCAATGCTATTCGGAACTCTAGCTATTATTCCGGGAATGTTGTTGGCTCTCGCAGGACATCTACTCACGGGAAGTCCGGATGATTGGAGTAACCTGGGGTGGTTGTCTTGTTATCTTCCCTTTTTCGGATGCGTGGGAATAGGAGTTTACATTGGATTCAGAGATGATGGAGTCACCTCCATTGAGGAGGCTTGATCTTGCGACGATCGGAGAAAGCGAAAGTGATAGGAAGGAAGCTCGATAATCTCTATCCTGACACCCCGGTCCCACTTGATCACAGTGATCCATATACTCTTCTAGTTGCAGTGATGCTGTCCGCACAGACCACTGACAAGAAGGTCAATGAAGTGACTCCTGCCCTCTTCAAAATTGCTGACTCCCCTGAAAAAATGGTTAGACTTTCTGTTGATGAAATCAAGCAAATTATTCGAGAAATCGGGTTAGCTCCGACTAAGGCCAGGAATCTGCGAAAGATGGCGGAGCAGATTATCGCTGATGGTGGAGCCATTAGGCCAGACTGGGATTTTTTGGAGTCTCTAGCCGGAGTGGGGCATAAGACAGCAGGTGTGGTCATGTCTCAGGCATTTGGCATTCCTGCCTTCCCCGTCGATACACATATCCATAGATTAGCTGCGAGATGGGGACTTTCGGACGGTAGAAACGTCATGAAAACTGAGAGAGACTTGAAGAGGGTTTTTCCTGAGGAATCTTGGAATAGAAGGCACCTTCAGATGATTTTCTTCGGGAGAGAGTATTGCCCTTCACTAAGGCACGATCTGACTGCCTGTCCGATCTGCTCATGGGCCGCGACTAAAAAGAGAGTCAGGGAAGAGATGGGTGTTGGCTGATGGATGTCTTCTCGGGAAGAATCTCTTCCTCTGGATTCTCTTCAGGAGATAGGATCGTAATAGGTGACTGGGAGGATTCCCCCCTGGGTAGTTTCACAAATATCATGCTGGCTAGGCCCGATGGTTCCAGAGTCCTAATTTCTCCCTCGGAGAAGCATGCTGAGTACGTGTCCAAACTATACAATTTCGAGGAAGTAAGAATTCTGGATCTAGTGGTTACCAGAAATAAAAAAAGTATTCAAATCGAGGGAACGGGGTTATCCGTCAAGATGTCTTGGGGATTGGCACTTGCAATACCCATCTGGAGGCCTTTGTGGTTCATTGCAACGGTAGAGAATTTATTCGCAAAAATTCTGTACGGGACCAAGACATATGGCCTGACCAAGGATGGTAGAAGGGAATGGTACTCAATTAGATCGATTTCGAGGGTCTCAAGTACGGAGGCTATTTTTGATGGGAAAAATTTCGGTGATAGCGAAGAGTTCGAAATTTCTGCATGTTTTGGTTTTAGTGATCCACCAAGAAAGCCTTCTTCTGTTTCTCTGAAGTCTTACATTGACTAATGGTAGCCTTCATGAGTCATGTTCCACCCGAGGGGTCATGACCAATGTGGAACTAACAGCTGGAGATGATGCACCGGAGTTTGAGGCGGAGATTTCCGATGGCTCTACTGTGACACTCTCGGGGTTGCTCTCTTCGGGAAAGAAAGTCATCCTATACTTCTATCCCAGAGACAACACTCCAGGATGCACAACACAGGCCTGTGACTTCAGAGACAACTTTGGTAGACTGGAGGGAAGTGGATGGACGGTGATTGGCGTATCTACTGATGGTGCCAATTCACATAATAAATTCATACAGAAACATGAGTTGCCATTCGAACTAATTGTTGATGAAGATGCGGTACTGCATCAGAAATTTGGCACTTGGAGAGAAAAGAGCATGTACGGTAAGACATACATGGGCACACTTAGATCAACATTTGCTATTGCTTCAGATGGAAAGCTAGAATGGGTAGGCTATGGAGTGAAAACTAAGGGGCATGTGGATTCGCTGATTGATGCTTTGAAGGTAGAGTGAAATGGATACTAGCGATTATAGAAATCTGGTTGCGAAGTTTCTAGAAAAGTGCGTACGATATGCCAATGACTCGATAACGAGGAAGGAATCTAGGGGGGAGGAGCCGGAGGAGATTTCGAAGTGGATCACGTATCGTGATTTTACAGAGCACGCCCTTATGGAAGTTCGAAATGGCGATCTAGACAGTTGGCTCGAAGAAGAGTGATTTCTGGCTAATTCTGAATCGCCCAATCCGATGACGAAGTTCCCAATTTATGCTTCTGAGTGTCTACTCTCATCCTAGAACCGGCTATCATCAAAAGGGAGTCGTCCTCATTCAGGGCGAACACTGGGAGTCCTGTTCTTTCGCCCAATTCCTCCACCCTCCTTGAACAGACAGACTGCTGGCTTGGCATGTGGTTGAGAGACTTTAGATCTACAATTACCATATCTCCCATAGAGAGATTTCCCTCGATTCCTTCTAGATGTAATCGATGGAGTCCGTCTGGTTGCATGTACAGCACTCTTCTAGAGGGCCTTTCCGAAATTCTCTCAGTCCTGTCGGACCATCTAGACTCACCGAGATCGTGGAACTTATTTCCCGGCTTCGGCCCGGGTTCAGTCGCACCCAAGATGCCGCCCCCCCTATCTTTGGGAGTAGCATTCGGATTTGGCAAACCTAGAAGCCGGAACAGGTTGACCACGGCCTTCCAGAAGACTACTCCTCAAAGAGTGCTTCTATGTCTTCCAGATCCAGCGGGGCTTTTACTTCTTCCAGATCGGGCGCCGAAGGGATGTCCTGGGCGTCTTCTGAAGTCGTTTTTTTATCGTTTAGCTCCTCCAAGACTCCTTCCAAGTTTGCTAATATTTGGTCATCTGATTTTGATAAGGGAGTTTCAGAGTGGTAACTCTCCGAGGTTTGATTTCCTTCTCGAGGCTCGGGATCGTCGAAAGCTGCATCCATATCAATTGGTTCTTCGACCTTGGTTGATTCCGTACTTTTAGAATGATTCCTAGTAGAAAAACGATATACTGCTAAAATAAATATTAAAGAAGCTATTGAGATTGGAATTAGATTGGATATCAGACTTTCTGAGAAGCTAGCAGGAGGGTCGGCGACCTGTAAATCCATGGTAACAGAGTGGCTGGAACTGTCATCGACTACAGTCAGTTTGACTTTCTTTAGACCTCCGGAGACATAAGTGAATTCGATCCACCTTCCTGAGAAGTCTACATCGTTAGAGGGGTCACCGTCTCCATCGGAGTCGTCCGTTATATCGATATCCCAATTGAAAATCAGGGAGTCCATATCAAGCTCTGAGTCTATTGTCCCATTTGCCGAGAGGATTGTAGCAGCGCCTGCAGTTAGATTTGGAGTTGTGACAGATGCCAGCGCCTGAGGGGGGGTGTTGACGACATCGAATGTGAACTCCAATGAGTCCGTTTCTCCATCATCGTCGGAAGTGAAGAAGATAATTGAATCAGGGGATGAGTGTGAGTCTGGCCATGAGTGAGTCAAAACTCTTGAATTTTGGTCGCAGTCATTTCTTTCATCCCCATCTAAATCGGAATCAGTCAATGGATCCAAATCATAACAAAAGACTAAGTCTTCAATATCATTTTCTGTATCTGTTACTAGGGGGTCAATCGTGAACTCCTCATCTTCTTTCAGTTCTCCGATAGATGTTGTCATGGGAGAGATAATCGGGGGTAAATTTTCAACAAATATGGGAATCAATTCCAGATTGGTACTGGCCCCATCATTATCGAAGACCTGCAATGTTGCTAGATGCATGCCAGAAGTATTGTACCTAATTCCCGATATTATACTGATTGTTCCAATAGATGAAAAGTTGAGGTCGGGGTAGTCTTCTGCGTCGGGTTTCCAAAAATAAGTCAATGACTCTACATCATTCTCAGAATCTTCAGCCTGGCCCCAGAACGTCAATTCGTCGCCCTCATTGGCCGTGAAGAAGTTTCGATCATTTCTGAAGAGTCGCTCTTCACCATTGTATATCTCAATAGTTGGGTTACTGGGTGCGATATTCTTCACAATTACTGAATGGTTTGCAACTGTTGTTTCGCCGTCATCATCAGTAGCAATTATCTCGATTGAGAAAACTCCCTCTGATGATGGTGAAACAGTACAAGTTTGGCCAATCCTACCTTCAAAACAATCCCCTCCCCATAGGAGGGTGACTGAAGCTTCGGGATTAGAGGTATCATTGTCAAATAGCTCTAGAACTCTGAAGGTAATTTGATCGTCGACAAGGGCTTCACTTTCATCGGAACCGATAGAAATTATCGGTGGACGATTGTGGATCAAAACCGTGGTTGTCAGTGAAGAGGAGTCTCCTTCTTCGTCTGAGACAAAAAGAGTCACAGAGTACTCTCCATCATCACTCCATGACCAAATGGAAGAGCAATTATCAGCTGGAATATATATCAATTCTCCATCAGTACCTTCGACGAGGAACTGGCAGAATATTTCGCCACCATCTGGATCATTAGAGTTCGCTCCATCGAAGATGACTTCTTCCCTCGTCATAGCTTCTGAAGGGAATGAGATTTCAACCTCGGGGAGTGCACCGATAAACAATACAAGAGACCCTTGGTTGTTTGAGCGGTTTCCGTCCTGTTCAATTTCATCAAATGGGTCTACTTCGAAGTAGATATACACGTTGCCCGTTGATTGGGACATTGGTATTGTCCAGTTCAACTCGATTCTCGATTCCTGTAGGCTACTTAGGGGAGGTATCGCCCCTGATACCTCGCCACCTCCCGGGACATTGACGCTAATCGTAGAGGCGGGGGACTGTATGAGGCCTCTATTCTGCACAGGAAACGAGAATGTCAACACATCACCTGATACTGCAGTGAATCCAGAATTGGGATCTAGGATGGTGGATTCAGCGCTCGATGTCCTATTCCTGAGTACAGTTACTCCCGAAGACCTTGCTGATAGATCGATCTCATGGACCTCAGAGTCAATTACCAAAGTTGAAGCTCCCAGAAAGCTTGCTGATTGCGACCATACAATCAGACCGTGGCTACCCAACTCTCCTACGCCAACTGAGTCATCAGGATTATTTCCTGAGTCGAAAATCAGATGGCAGGTGCCATTCTGGTCGGTAGTTAGATTCTGGAAAAATTGCTCGGACTCATACCTAAACTGGATACTATCGCCGGCTATAGGCTGTCCTTGATCCGTAGCGTTGATCCAAGCCGAAATCTGAATTCCGGTTGGCGATAGAGGATATTCCACTTCCACTGTCAAAATCTTGTTTCGGGTAACTGGCTGGTAGCTAACAAGTTCGTGAACTGCGAGAAAACCAAATGCTTGCGTCAACGAGCTTTTCACCTCACCTCTGACTTCAGGGCAATACCAATTGTAACCTATCTCGTCTCCTTCAGAGTCGTAAGATGTCACATTGTATGAGTGATAGCAACTTGGAAATGGCACTCCTGAGCTACCCTGGCTTATTACTGACCAACTAGTACTGTTAGAGTCGTTTGTATCATCAGGAATTTCCACATAATTACTGGAGCCACTATACTCTGTTTCCTGGGCATAGTCCATTTGCCAAGTCTCACCTACTGAAATTGGGAAATCGTAGTTCTCTAATGGGGGATAATATGAATTTTCAACAGAAAGGATTCCTATAGTTTGATTTAGCCAGCTCCAATCCACACAGGTCCCGAAAACTGATGGCCAGAAGTAGACATTTACCTCCGCTTCCTGAGAGAATGTGGATAAATCTGAAACTCTGATTATCTCCGTTGTCACCATATCTACGAACAGACAGCCATCAGTACCATCGATAGAAATTATTCCTCCTGAATCATAATTTCCTGCGGATACCACTCGGTAGACCATGGTTTCATTTCCTGAAATGTTTGTCAGAAAAATTTCTTCCACCGTTCTATCCAGTGTCCCCTGGAGAGTTTCGACGTTAGTAGAAACGCCTGAGTCTGATACAAAGTCTCCTACGTCCAAGTATCCTTCATACATCCAGTTATCATTGACCCTCCAATCGGGTAGTTCAGTGATGGCAATATTCCTAGAACTCGCTAAACTATGGTCTGGAGTACTGGAAAATTCTGAAGTTTCAGGATATCCTACTGCCAATGAAAGAGGAGCGCTGATGATTACAGCAATCACCAGGAAAGCTCTGTTGGAGGGGTTACCCATGCATTGGCATGGCCATCTGCTCAATAACGTTAGTCAGCGAATTAGAGAAGATCTGCTAGCTCGTCTTTGATCTGCTCTACAGCTTCCAGAATCTCATCTTTGTGTCTGGCTCCTGTGATTACCATCTTTCCACTACCAAAAATCAGACAAACTACTCTTGGATAATCCAATCTATAAATGAGGCCTGGAAACTGCTCGGGTTCATATTCCACTTTATCGAATGGTAAATGGAATGTCAGATTGTTAAGGTTTAGTTTTCTGGGGAGAGCTGCAAGCGGTTCTCCTTTCAGAATGCCTCTAATCCTCGGATCTTCATTTTCCACTTCTTCATCGGTAGCAGCCCTAATTCCGCTGCCTTCATCGATAACCTTTGTGTTAATATCATCCATCTTGGCAACCTCCCCGTAATCTTCTGGGTAGAATAGAGAGTATGTTGCTACCATGTTCTGAACTTCGATCTCAACGTCCTTCAGCTCCCATGTTTCAATGCCAGCATCCCTCAAATCTCCAATCATCCTTTCAATGCCTGTTTGGATGTTGTCCTCATTTTTCCCGCCTGTACAAACAGCTCTTCCTGATCTGAACATCAGTATCGCTAGCTTTGGGTCAACTACCCTGTAAACCACTCCGGGGAACTGTTCTGGTTCGTATTCGCAGTTTAACTGGATTGCAATATCTGGAAGGTCAAGTTCCTCCGCAACTCTGGTAGAAGCTACTACATTGACTACAGTTAGTCTTTCTTCATCGGTTAGCATATATTGTGCGACAAATTCCCGCTTATAAATCGTTATATAAATCGATTCTACTAATTTGATTATTATTTTCCAAGAGTCAGAGTGCTCGGACTCCTTCCGTACCGAGTCTAGTGATTAACGGGGTACCGCCTGAAATCTCAATTGCCTCGGCCACCCTTGTAGGATCATTTGTCAGGGACACCATACATCCTCCGCCACCCGCACCAGTCAATTTTGATCCTAGAGAGTGAGGCTTTGCTGCCTCTACCATTCGATCTAATTTTGGAGTGCTTACCTCCAAATTTCGTAACCTCTGGTGGCAAGCATCCATGGCTAGACCGAGCCCGTCAAGATTTCCGACAGACAAAGCGGTTAGTCCTGCTGTTGTTATCTTTGAAATTGATTCCATTTCTGAAATCATCTCGGGGTTGTTTGAGATGAGCTTTGCGACCTTTGCGACCATCTTCCCTGTTGGAGAAGTGTCGCCTGTAAAACCGATGACTAGGAATGCATCATTCAAACTAGAGGGAATTGATACGGTATTAATTGTCCATTCTCTATTGCCCTCGGGAGTATTCAAACTAGTATCGAAAACATGGATTGTCCCGGGTACTCTATCTCCCGATACTACAACGCACCCCCCTAACGCACTGGTTGACGAGTCTGTTGGACTGGCTCTTCCCTTCTGAGCAAAAGCTTCAGCAGAATGGGCCATTTTCGCTAATTTGACCTGGTCAAGTTTAGAATCAGGATTAATATGCAAATGCAATGCTGCAGCTAGTGCGTTTGATAATGCCGCTGAGGATCCCATTCCAGCGGCTGAAAATAGATTACTCTCTATATCTATCTTCAAAGGAGGTCCTTCGTACTGGAACACATTGTGAATGATATGTTCGATGTGTGGATGCCTGGAGGGTTCAAATCTGTTCCCTTCTAAAGTCCAATTTGAAGATTCAGTGACACTTGCTGTGACTCCTTGATCGATAGCTACGGCAACTGCGGGGTGGCCGAAGACAACGGCATGTTCTCCAAAAAGTATGCACTTTCCCGGCGCGAATGCTTTCGCCATGTGTGCTGGCTACTGAAATAGGACATGAGTGTTGGCCTAAATAGCGGTTGTTTGAAGGTCTTATTGGTAATCGGAAGCATGCCAGCAGGTCTGAATGAGGTCTCCCCATGAAACATCCACTTCTACAAACTTACGGCCCCTTAGATGGTTGGATGATTCTTCTAGTAATGGGGTCAATCTCCATTGGCTTCTTTGCCTATCAAGTACAGAAGGCAACAAGACTAGTCCTAGTTGGTGCCAAAGACTCCAGATTTGACTCATGGATTCCTAGAATTAAGGAGTTCATTGTTGGATGGCTTGGCCAGAAAAAGGTGCTGAGGGACAGAGTCGCAGGAACAATGCACGTGCTAATGTTCTGGGGTTTTCTAATGCTAGCCTCGGACATGTTAGATCTAGCGACTGCAAACTCATTCTCTGGGAGGGTTCTTCCAGAACTGCTTGTAGGCCCGTGGAATGGCATGGTAGAGCTTGGTTACACCATGGCCCTAATTGGTTGTGTTTCAGCACTGATTAGGAGGGTCTTATTCACTCCGGAGAAGCTGAAGGGGAAGTCCCAGATCGAAGGAAATGTTATCCTTTTACTAATCTTTACAATTACGTCAACTTCTTTCATGATAGAGTCTAAGGAGGATCCTAGCAGTTTTTGGGAGCCAATTGGATTCATGTTCTACGAATATGGATTGTCCGATGCGACTGTCGTTCTAGCTTATTGGCTACACATGTTGGCGATATCTGTATTCCTCTTCCTAATTCCACTGTCAAAGCATATGCACCTGGTAATGGCAGTACCTAACGTATTCTTTCACGACACAGGACCAAGTGCTAAGATGCGTCCTCTGGCAGTTGGCGATGATGGTAAAGCAGTACCCTTGGATGAATTGGATATAGATTCCTTTGGTGTGAGCTCTTATGATCAATACACGTGGAGGCAGCTGATTGATGGGTGGTCTTGTACTTCCTGTGCAAGGTGCCAAGATGTTTGTCCTGCATATGCATCTGGTAAGGGGCTTAATCCTATGCAAGTCATACACGATGTTAGGGACTATGCCAATGAGCACGCTCCAATCTTGCTCTCTGGAGAAAAACCGGAAGAAACGATGATGGAAAGGATTACCGATGAAGCAGTCTGGGCATGTACTACTTGCAATGCTTGTGTGGACGTATGCCCCCTGTACATAGAGCATGTGCCTAAGCTCACTGATCTTAGAAGAAATGCAGTGATGGAGACAATGGAGTATCCTGATATCCTCAATACTGCGATGGGAAACATCGAATCAGCATCTAATCCTTACGGATTTGGAGATCATGAAAGAGCAGACTGGGCATCAGATTTAGATGTAAAGATTGGAGAGCCTGCGGAATATATCTACTTTGTTGGATGTGCAGCCAGCTTTGATGAAAGAAATCAAAAAGTGGCTAGATCCACTATATCCCTACTGAAAGAAGCTGGTTTAGATGTAGGAATACTTGGGATGCAGGAGGGTTGTTCTGGGGATCCGGCGCGTAGAGCAGGTAATGAGTACCTCTTCCAGATGCTTGCGGAAACAAACATGATGACTTTTCAAGAGCTTGGAGTCAAGCGAATAATTGCTTCTTGTCCCCACTGTTTTCACACACTAGGAAAGGAGTATGCCGATTATGGCGGTGATGAACTCGAGGTTTTCCATCATTCTGAGATACTAGCTAAACTACAGGAAGAGTCTCGTTTACCTGAGGTAGAAAAGAACGGAAGGAGTGTGACGTTCCACGATCCCTGTTACCTTGGCAGAATAGGTGGAATTGTCGACGAGCCAAGGAGCGTTATCGGAGGAGTTGATGTAGAGACTGAAAAGAGTGGCAGAGATTCTTTCTGCTGCGGAGCAGGTGGAGCTCAGATGTGGATGGAGGAGGATGCTGATAAAAGAGTCAACGTGATTCGTGCAAAGGAGCTTTCTGAAACAGGCTGCGATACTGTTGCAGTAGGTTGTCCGTTCTGCTCCATAATGGTCAAAGACGGTCTTGATGCGGTAGGGGCAGATATGGAAGTGATGGATGTAGCCGAGATACTTTGGGAGCAGATTGTTGCCAAGGATAATGAGATTCAAGAGGCTATCTCAGAGAATCAGTGATAGAAAATATGAACCATACCAATAGAGACCATGATAAGCGATAAGTTCTGGCCTTAGATATGGGAGAGGGATTCACCTTTCTAGGATTGACCGTGCCAAAGATAGCGATAATTAATGGTGGAATTCTAGTTCTTTGGGGCATAGTTTCTTACTTTATTCAAGATGCGGAGCCTCGTTCAGTTACTGCACTAATTCCCGCCTTCATTGGCTTCCCGATGGTGGTTCTAGGAGTCCTTTCAACACTGAACAAGGAAAATAGGCATCACTACATGCACGCATCAATGGTACTAGCATCAGCAATGATATTAGGTGGCACCAGAGTTTTTTTCTCCGATTTGTCCACCTTGGCAACGGTTTCCCACCTTCTACTAATAATCTCAGGAGCTTCATTCATTTTTGTGGGGATTAAATCATTCAGGCACGCTAGGATGCAAAGAGAGAAACTGGTGGACCCACAATGAGGCCAGTGATTGGAATCACATGCTTTCTGAGAGATGCTTCTTATGGGGAATGGAATAGTCATGCGGCAATACTTCCATCAGATTATCTATCAAAAATCGATGAGTCTGGTGGTACGCCACTCATAATTCCACCATTAGGGGATATGACTGAGGTTATGGGGCAATTAGACGGTTTGATTATCTCAGGGGGACCAGATATCGATCCAGTAAATTATTCTCAAGAACCAGATGAGCATACCTCTGACTTCGATCGGAATCAGGATGAGGCAGAGATGGTCTTAATCGAATATGCTATGAAAAATGACATTCCGATTCTGGGCATCTGTAGAGGCATGCAGATTCTTAGCGTGGCACATGGAGGTCACCTTCACCAGCACCTAGATAGTACTCCGGGGCACGAGAAGCATGGTGGTTACTTTGGGGAGACTTCTAATCATGGTGTGAAAGTGGTTAAAGGATCAAAGCTGGAGCGAATAATGGGCGATCAAATTGAAGTTAACTCGGCCCACCATCAGGGTGTTGCTAATCCTGGAAGCCTCAAGGTTTCAGGGATCGCCGAACATGACGGATTAATCGAAGCGGTAGAGAGAGAGGACAAGAAATTCTGCATCGGAGTCCAGTGGCATCCAGAAAGAAAGGGGCATGATTTACTATTTTCTGCACTAATTGAAGCGGCGAGGGGTTGATGGCCAAAGCATCGTGTCAGAGGCGACATGGCGATCAGGATTTACGATACTAGGACCAGATCGAAGAGAGAGCTTGTCACCCTAGAAGAGGGAAAAGTTGGCCTGTATGCATGTGGCATTACCCCATACTCTCCCAGCCATATTGGCCATGCTAGGCAGGCAATTTCATTCGATATCATTGTAAGATGGCTCAGAAATAGAGGTTTTCAGGTCAATTACATAACTAATTTCACAGATGTGGATGATAAGATTATTTCAGTTGCCAATGAAGAAGGAGTTGACTACCTAGAAGTGGCTAATAGGAATATTGACGACTATTTCAGATGTATGGACTCACTTAACGTAATCAGAGCTGACGCTTATCCAAGAGTCACAGAGACAATTCCAGATATCATTGAGATGATCTCACAACTATTGGACAAGGGACACGCTTACGAAGCTGATGATGGCGTTTATTTCGAGATCGATACTTCTCCAGAAAAATATGGGCTGCTAACTGGGCAGACCTTGGATATGGTCAGAGCAGGAGCAGGAGGGAGGGTTTCCAAGACAGGAGCAGGTAAGAGGGACCACAGAGACTTTGCTCTTTGGAAATTAGCGAAAGTTGGAGAGCCTGCATGGGAAAGTCCCTGGGGCGAGGGCAGGCCTGGATGGCACATTGAGTGCTCAGCAATGTCACTTAAACACCTAGGAGAGAGGTTTGACATTCATGGAGGAGGTTCAGACCTGATTTTTCCCCATCACGAAGCTGAGATCTTTCAATCTGAATGCTGTCTTGGGCATGAACCAGTAGTACAGTATTGGGTCCACAATGGGATGATCAACGTGGATGGAGAGAAGATGAGCAAGTCACTTGGGAACTTCTGGACCATCTCGGATGCACTTGGCAAGGTTGATCCGTTAATTCTTAGATATGCCCTAATTAATGCACCCTATAGGCAGCCAGTTGACTTCAATCAAGTGATTGTGGATGACTCAGAATCCCATCATAACAGGATGTTCGCAGCATACAGAGATGGACTAATGACAAAGGGAAAGGGAGATTGGGGGGATTTCCCAGACCTCGTAGAGTCAGCTTCTAGGTTTGAGTCGGGTATGGACGACGACTTCAACACCAGGATTGCAATAGTGGAGGTGCAGAATGTTACGAAGATATTGCGAGCACTACTAGAAGATGGTGAATTGCAGGAAAAAATTGTGGCTGCAACTGGATGGATCTCAAATTTCGCAGGAGATGTTCTGGGACTATTGCCGGAAGACAATGAAATAATATCTGAATTCGAGCGCACCGAGACTGAGAGAGTGGATCTGGCCCCCATAGTGGAGAGATTACTAGAGAAGAGAGAAGAGGCTAGATTAGAGAGGGAATGGGAAAGGGCGGATCGAATTAGAGATGAGCTATCGAAGATGGGGGTAGTGGTAGAGGATGGCACGGATGGAGCAACTTGGAGATTATCTGAT
>CEQY01201716.1_pt1 | contig 19804 bp, 19 predicted proteins | sample 361391 | NCBI WGS metagenome assembly CEQY01 (sample SAMEA2621075, study PRJEB7988) | marine metagenome | isolation source: saline water (ENVO:00002010), including | reverse complement strand
CATTTCTAACTCCTTATAATTTTTAAAGGATTAAGATAAATGAAGTCGTTTTGTTTGTAAATATGATTAGACGATAAATGCGTTAAAATTTTGCTCAACATGTTCGACTAGCTCTCTCAAGGGAATTTTTAACAATTTCGCTGCTTGAGAGTATATTTCATCCAACTTATAATGCGTTTGGTCATCTGTTTCTAGTAATATTTTGTCTAAGGGGAGGGTCTCAATATTTTGAACCAGCTTGGTTTGAGTGTTAAAAAGTCTAGCGCCCAAGCTGTAAAAACTATCAAAATGCTTTTCATATTGCTCTGTCTGATCTTGGTTCCCACTATAATCGTGGAACATTATTTTTCCACTAAAGGAGCTTTCTTTTAAAATCTTTATGATTTCATTATGATGACCGACATTATGGACCACCAATTTATTTATTTGCTGCTCAGTCGCTAGATTGAGTTGTTTTTCGAAAATAAGCTTTTGTTCTTCAAGGCTTGCATCACAATGTTTATCTAGGCCACACTCTCCTAAAATGCTGGGCTTATATTTTTGAATGATTTGCTCCAGCTGTTCGAGACTCGTTTTATCCAGATACCAAGGGTGAATTCCCATTGCAAAATGAGTCGGAAGTGAGCTGGGGACATTATCCAGAGGAACGATATAGATACTCTCATGAGCTGACTTTAAATTATGGGTGTGGGCATCCTTATAATTCACGTTCTGATACTCGCCTGAGAATATAGGAGACTGCTGTAAAACCAAAGCTCGCAGTGACAAAGCTCGCACTTCCAAGTCCTGATTGACAATTTTTAATACGATTCGTTTTTAATTCGCATTCTTCCATCTCATTATTTTCTAAAGGTAATTCGGTACTGAAGACCGTAGGGATATTAAATTTTTTCTCTTTGAATTTACTAAAACTATAGTCTCGTCTGAGGCGTCTTTTGAGCTGTTTTAAAAGCTTATCATTAATCGATTTGTTTAAGTCATTGATGGTGATTTTAGTAGGGTCGAGCCTGGCTCCAGATCCACCAATACAGAGGATGGGAATGTTATTTTTAACGGCTGTATCTAATAGCAGGGCTTTGTTTTTAACACTATCTATAGCATCAACGATGAAATCATATTTTTCTTCAAGAATAGTATGGGCCGTTTTTTGCGAATAAAATTCGAAATAGAGGTGGCATTTTAGTTCTGGGTTAATGGTGAGAAGCCTGGTTTTCATGGCTTCAACTTTGGCTTTTCCAATAGACTCCGAGTCTGCGTGGACCTGACGATTGATATTGCTCACACAAATTTCATCCATATCCATGAGACTTATTTGTTCTACCCCTGAGCGAACAAGTGATTCAGCTACCCAGGATCCGACCCCGCCTAGACCAACAATAAGAATATGGGCCTTACGAATTTTGCCAAACCCATCTTTACCAAATAAATTTTCTATTCCTTCAAAAGCTCTGGTTGAATGCATTATATATGTCCAAAAATAGCATCAAAGCGCACCAGAAAACCTGGGACTCTGCCGAAGTTATTTTCTCTTGGAAAGTTGGTAAAAGGAGTTAAGTTCATAAAAAGCCACCGCCCGTAGAGTTCTTGTCGGTAAGTTGCTTGCAATATGTAGTTGGTGACAATAAAGTTGGGACTATTTACGCTAATGACGTGAGCATGGTAGGACAATCCTATTCTATCTGAAATTGTTTGAAAGAGTGAAGGTCCATTTTCAAAAGTTATGATGTAATCTTCATCTGTCCATACCGCTTGATTCATCATTCTGAGCATGAGTTTATGAGTGAGCCGTTTATCAAAATTTAGGTCAGTGGTCGAGCGTATACCATCGTCGACAACATATCTAACTTGTTCTTTAAATTTAAGAATCCAGTATTTAAAAGTGATATCTCTGCTGGCGGTGAATCTGGCAAAAGCTTCAGGAGGAACATTCACAATAATACCGGTATCAGTGTAGAACTTTATCCCCGTTTGATTGATCATATAACGGATACCCGCCGCTGAAGACTCAGAACGCGCATTATTATTTTGTCTATCAATTCGCGTTTCCGAAGTCTCACTATCTGTATCTTCATTTTCATTTTCTATAAAGAGTCTAAAACGTTTTTCAGTTCTGGGTAGGACGAGTCGAAAGTCAATATCAGGTATGACCACTGGCCCGGCAGCTTCACGGAATCGAGTGTTAAGTGAGACCTGCAGTCTGGACTTGTTAACGAGATCGTCGTGTTGATCATCAGCAAAGAAGGCATCCACCTCATTAGAAAAACGAAGAATTCGATTTGAAAAATTACGGTGAGCTCGATCTACTATATTTTTCTTATACTCTTTACCCCATGTCAGTGGAGAGAAGCAAAAGACAAATAAAACAACCCATTTCATTTTTTTACAAATGCAGAGGTCGATTGTCAGTGGCAGCTAAGCATGCCTCTTTAAATGCTTCAGTATAAGTTGGATGAGCATGACAGGTCCTTGCAATATCTTCTGCACTCGCGCGATACTCCATTGCAAGTACAGCTTCGGCAATCAAATCAGCACATCGAGGACCAATCATATGAACCCCAAGAATTTCATCTGTTTCTGGATGAGCAAGAACTTTAATCAGTCCATCACTTTCTTCACTGGCGCGAGCTCGTCCTAAGGCCTTAAAAGGAAAGCTTCCTTTTTTATATTTGACTCCCTCAGCTTTTAACTCTTCTTCGGTTTTACCTACACTCGCCACTTCTGGCCAAGTGTAAACAACTCCAGGGATGAGATTGTAATTGAGGTGAGGTTTTTGACCAGCTAAATATTCGGCAACAAAAACCCCTTCTTCTTCCGCTTTATGGGCCAGCATAACCCCTTTGGTAACATCGCCAATGGCAAATATATGGGAATGTTTCGTCTGGAGATGATCATCTGTTGGGATACGGCCACGATCATCACATTCAATACCAATATTTTCCAACCCAAGGCTATGGGTGAAAGCTTTTCGTCCCACTGAGATAAGAGTGTAATCACCTTCAAGAGTTATTTGCTTTTCTTTTTTCATATCAGTTGCTGTGACAACAGTGGTATCACCTTTATTTTCTACTTTCTCGACTTTATGAGAGAGATAAAACTCAATCCCATCTTTTTTAAGGACTTTTTGCAGATTACGACCTAGCTCTTTATCCATCATAGCGATGATACCATCCATATACTCTACAACAGAGACCTTAGAACCAAGTCTTCTATAGACAGAACCAAGCTCCAGACCAATGACTCCACCGCCAATGACGATCAGGTGTTTGGGGACCTCTTTTAATTTAAGAGCTTCCGTGGAAGTGATAATTCTTTTCTTATCAATTTCCATACCAGGAAAAGATGTGGGCTTAGAGCCCGTGGCGATAACAGCATTTTTAAAAGTTATTTCTTTTTTATTTTTTCCATCATCAACAATCAGAGTATTTTTATCCTTAAATGAACCATGTCCGTGCAGGGTCGTGATTTTATTTTTATCCATGAGATATTTCACACCACCACAAGTCGTATCAACCACATCACTTACTCTTTTCATCATTTGAGAAAAATCAAGTTTAACTTCTCCCACATTTATCCCATGAACTTGGTGACTATGAACTGTTTCATGATAGCGCTCACTAGAATCAAGAAGAGCTTTCGAGGGAATACACCCCACATTTAAACAGGTCCCACCAAGAGTGGAATAGCGCTCTACTATCGCTGTTTTGAATCCAAGTTGGGCCATACGAATGGCACATACATATCCTCCAGGGCCTGAACCAATGACGACGACATCAAAATTATCTGTACTCATATTTTAACCTTTTCTTATAAATCTAAAATCATTCTTGCTGGATCTTCTAACAACTCTTTCACAGACTTTAAAAATCCAACTGAATCTTTTCCATCTATAATTCTATGGTCATAAGAAAGTGCAATATACATTATAGGTCTTACTTCTACTTTTCCATCCACAACCCATGGTCTCTCAACGATATTATGCATACCTAGAATCGCAGATTGAGGGATGTTGATGATCGGTGTGGATAACATCGATCCAAAAATTCCACCATTAGTGATGGTAAAAGTTCCGCCACTCATCTCATCTAAAGTGAGTTTTCCGTCACGAGCTTTGGTGGCAAGTCTTTTTATTTCGTGTTCAATTTGGGCTAAACTCATGCTCTCAGAGTTTCTTAAAACCGGCACAACAAGTCCCTTATCACTTGAGACGGCAATTCCCATATCTACGTAATCTGGAATCAATAATTCTTCCCCTTCAATTTGTGAGTTCACAAGAGGATGGTTTCTCATGGCAATGGTACAAGCTTTTGTGAAGAGAGACATAAACCCAAGTTTAATATCGTGTTTTTTAACAAATTGATCTTGGTACTTTTTTCTAAGATCCATGATGGGCTTCATATCAACTTCGTTAAATGTCGTGAGCATTGCTGTAGAGTTTTTCGCTTCAGTTAGACGCTTTGCAATTGTTTTACGCAATCGCGACATTTTTTCTCGTTTTATTTCTCTGCTGATCCCACCACTCAACTGTAGCGCTGGAGCTTCTTTTTGCTCTGAACTTGAAGCGGGTTGAGATGCGGGTTTAGCCTTTGCATTCAGGGCATCTTCTTTCGTGATTCTGCCATCTTTTCCAGTGCCAGATATTTGTGAGGAATCAATCCCTTTTTCAGCTAAAATTTTATTAGCAGCAGGTGAGGCATGACCCAGTTTTTTTGAGGTGTCTGAACTTTGGGCCGGTGGAGCTGATTTGGAAGTTGGGGCATCTGCATGTTCACCCACATCAGCTTTAGCGTCACTCGATTTATTTTCTTTATCTTGAGTTTCTCCTGCGGGAGCATCACCTTCCTCTAAACTTGCAATGACGGCTCCAATTTCTAAATCAGAACCTTCTTCAGCTATAATCTTAAGAGTACCGCTTGATTCTGCAGGTAACTCAACAGTTGCCTTATCAGATTCTATATCACAAATAATATCGCCTTCTTCAACATAATCTCCATCTGATTTATGCCAAGCAACGAGAGTGACTTCTGTTATGGATTCACCAATTGAGGGGACCTTAATTTCAATTGCCATTTTTTATTCCTTATTTTGTATAATTTTTAAATGCTTCATTAATAATATTTGATTGTTCTTTTTGATGAACATGACCATAGCCAGTTGCCGGAGAGGCACTCTCAGGTCTCGCAATGACTTTAAAGTTCATAAAGTGGTTGAGCTCTCGGGTAATCAAATGTTCCCAGTAACCCATATTAATAGGCTCTTCTTGTACCCAAATGAATTCTGCGTTTGCATATTTTTTAACAGCGGCGCCAAACTGAACTTTAGGGAAAGGGTAGATTTGTTCTAAGCGAACAATGGCCACTTCATCAGTTTTAAATTCATTTTTTTTGCGTACTAAATCGTAGTACATTTTACCGGTACAAAAGAGAACCCGTTTGATTTTCTTCGCATCAGCACTTTGATCGTCAATCACTTCCAGGAATTCACCTTTTGTTAAATCTTCTACAGGACTCACACAGTCAGGTGCTCTGAGGAGTGATTTTGGTGTGAACACTATCAGTGGTTTTCTAAATTCCCAACTCATTTGACGACGAAGTAAGTGAAACATATTCGCTGGCGTTGTAGGGTTACACACCACCATATTATGTTGGGCACATAATTGAAGGTAGCGCTCAGGTCTGCAGGATGAATGTTCAGGGCCCTGACCTTCATATCCATGGGGAAGCAACATGGTAATTCCACTCATACGCTCCCATTTAAATTCACCACTGGAGATGAACTGATCAATTATAACTTGAGCAGTATTTGAAAAGTCACCAAATTGAGCTTCCCAAATATTTAGAGACATTGGACTTGCTAGGGAGTACCCATATTCAAAACCTAGAACGGCATATTCCGAGAGGTGAGAGTTGTATATTCTCAGCTCTCCTTGTCCTTCTTTAAGTTCTGATAGACCACAATAGGGCTTCGCTGTTTTTTCATCAAAGAGCATAGACATTCTGTGGGAGAAGGTTCCACGCACAACATCTTGTCCAGTGAAGCGAATATTATTTTCTTCTAAAAGGAGTGAACCATAGGCCAATAATTCTGCAATCGCCCAATCGAGTCGGTCTTCTTCATAAGCTTTTTTACGGTCAGCAATAATTTTAGCCGCTTTTTTAAGGACATTAAAACCTTCAGGTGAAGAAGTAATTTTATCCATGATTAAGTCTAGCTGTTTTTTATCAACACCTGTTTGAGGAGAATTTTCAAAATCTTCTGGACTCGACCAACGATAATCCAACCATTCCGTTCTAGGGCCTTTGGTTTTTTGTTCCATCTTTTTTTCTTTCACTTCTTTCAAGCGATCGGAGAGCATTTGCTTAAATTCTTTCTCCATCTCTTTTGCGAGCTCTTTATTGATGGCCCCACTTTGAATGAGGTACTCACTATAGATTTCACGAGGACCTTTATGTTTAGCGATCAGGCCATAAAGTTCTGGTTGAGTGTATTTAGGTTCATCACCTTCATTATGACCGTGCTTTCGATAGCAAACCATGTCGATAAAAATATCTGTTTTAAATTTTTGTCTAAATTCTACCGCAAGCTCCATGGCATAAACCACGCTCTCAGGATTATCACCGTTGACGTGGATAATAGGTGCTTCAAGTGTTCTTGCTAGGGAAGTACAGTAATGGGAAGATCTGGCATCCTCCCAGTTGGTGGTGAATCCAATTTGGTTATTAATAACAAAATGGATGGCCCCGCCGCACTGGTAAGCTTTTAGTTCGGCCATCTGAAGTGTTTCATAAACCACACCTTGGGCCGCGACGGCCGCATCCCCGTGGATCATGACGGGCACAACTGAATCAGTGTTTTTATCATAGCGAAGATCACTCTGAGCCCTGGCATATCCAAGAGCAACAGGAGCGACCGCTTCGAGATGAGAAGGGTTATGCATAAGTTTTAAGTATACATCTTTACCTGTTGAAGATTTTTGAATGGATGAAAAACCTTGGTGATATTTAACATCACCACCACCAGTGTGTAGATCCGAGTCATCCCCTGGTTCAAATTCTTTAAATATAAATCCATAACTCTTACCTAGAATATTAGCGAGAACATTCAGTCTTCCTCGGTGGGCCATTCCAATGACAAATTCTTTAACCCCTAATTCAGCTCCGTGATTTATCATGGCATCCAGGGCAGGAATGGTCGATTCACCTCCTTCAAGTGAAAATCTTTTCTGTCCAATATATTTCGTTTGAAGAAAGTTCTCGAAAACACTTGCTTGATTAAGTTTATGCAGAGTTCTCTTCTTTTTATCTACAGGAAGATCGATGGTGTGGGCTTCTTTTTCAAATTTTTCTCTCACCCATCTTCTCACTTCAGTATTATTAGAGTGATAATATTCAAGACCGATTTTATAGCAATAAATTCTTCGCATATGATCAAGAATATCCACGAGTTTAGCTCTACCTAAACCTAAATACTCACCAGCACTGAATTCTCTCTCTAGGTCAGCTTGCTCGAGTCCATATTCTGAGAGATCAAGTTTTGCATCTCTATCTTTTCTTTTTCTAATAGGATTAGTATCCGAGAGTAAATGACCTCTGGCCCTGAACGCTTGGATGATTCTAAAAACACTAAACTCTTTTTTAAGATTAACATCAGTAACTGTTCCTCCCGAACTGCTGGAGATATTCTCGTCGAGCTTATATTCGAATCCTTTAAAAAATGCCTGCCAGCTTTCATCGAGCTCACTAGGATTTTCCTTATAGACTTCATACATAGAATCTATATAGCCATTATCAGAACTAAGGAGGTGGGAGTAATCATTTCTCGGGGTCATTTTCATGCCTTTCTATCAATTTTGGAGCGAGTGAAAAGATTGTTTTCAGATCCCTCGGTCCATGAGGTAAGTAACCATATTTTAAGTGTTTACATTATATTTCTAATGATTAATATAGGCAAATATAAGTTAGTCTGATCCACATAAACATTATGCATTTAGTTAATATTCACTTGTAATATGTTCAGTCCAGGCGCTAAAATAAACTATGTATGGTGGGTAAAATGTCTAAAAAATACTTAGTCGCAGTAGATGACGAACAAGATTTAAAATTTCTTTTTGATCATTTTTTTGCAGAGCAAATTGAGAATGATGTTTTAAGTGTGGAGTTTTTAGACTCGGCTAAAAAATGTCTAGATTATTTGGAAACCATTGAAGGCCATATCGTGGTTTTAACTGATATAAATATGCCAGGAATGAGTGGAATTGAGCTTCTCAAGGAAATTAATAAGCTTGATAGCAAGATTCAAGTATTGCTAACCAGTGCCTATGATGAGACCAATTATTTAAATGATATGAAAAAATATAATGCTGCGGGATACATATCAAAGCCAGTTGATTTTAATTCACTTCGGGTCAAAGTACTCAACCTACTTAACATCCAGCAATAAAAAGCTAAGGAACATTTTGTCGCATACACTAGTCATTATTATTTTTGCCTTATTAGGAATATTAGTTTTTTTGTTAGCCGCTTATTTAGGAATCTTGCTGGCCAAATTGAATCAACAAAAAAAACACTCCTCTCATATTGAAGAGCTCATGGAAGCGGCCAATCTCGAACAAGAAGAGTTCTATCTTGAGAGTTTGAGTATAATTGCTAAGGCCACCTTGCAAGATCAATGTGAAACTTCTGAAGCTTGTATCAGAATTAAAAAAATACTGGAGTTTTTCCCTGAAATAGAGTCCAGTCCGGGATTAGAACCTATCCAAACCATGTATAAAGACCTTGAGAACTTCGCTTATTTAGATGAGCGAAATGAACTTGCAAAACAAGAAAAATTTAAACAAGATAATCAACGCTTTAAAGTCGAAGAAAAATATGAAAAAGATTTTAAAGCGGCATTAAAAATTTTACTTGATCTCATAAAAACGAAACATTGAATAAACCAAAGGTCGTCAATGAATAAAGCTGATTTTCAAAAAACTATCCTCCAAGGTATCCCTAGTGAATTACCACCCAAAAAAAAATACGACGAAAAGATAAACCATGCCCCTAAAAGAAAACAAATCTTAAATACAGAAGAAAAAAAGCTGGCACTCAAAAATGCTCTTCGTTATTTTTCCGCTGATATGCATAGCGAGTTGATTGGAGAGTTTAGAGAAGAGCTAGAAAAATTTGGCCGAATTTATATGCATCGCTTTAGACCTGAATATAAAATTTATGCCAGATCCATAGACGAGTTTCCTCACAAGTCTCGGCAAGCAGCAGCGATTATGGTGATGCTCTCTAATAATTTAGACCATGCCGTAGCCCAACATCCTCACGAGCTTATCACTTACGGAGGAAATGGAGCTGTCTTTCAAAACTGGGCGCAATACCTACTCACTATGAAATATCTTGCGACTATGACTGATGACCAAACCCTTGTGCTTTACTCGGGTCATCCCGCAGGATTATTTCCTTCTCATCCCGAAGCACCCCGCGTGGTTGTCACTAATGGCATGATGATCCCCAATTATTCGAAGCCTGATGATTGGGAAAAATTTAATGCTCTTGGTGTGACTCAATATGGTCAGATGACTGCAGGCTCTTTTATGTATATTGGTCCCCAGGGGATTGTGCATGGAACTACAATTACAGTTCTCAATGCACTTAGAAAATTAGCCGGGGGTGAAACTGAGACCGCCGGAAAACTTTTTGTCACCGCTGGGCTTGGAGGCATGAGTGGAGCTCAACCTAAAGCTGCAGTTATCGCCGGATGTATAGGAGTCGTCGCCGAAATAAATCCTAAAGCAGTCAAAACTCGTCATGAGCAAGGTTGGGTGGATGAAGTTTATACCGATCTAGATGAGCTTATTCCTAGAATTCAGAGAGCTCAAAAAAATAAAGAAGCTATCTCTTTGGCTTTTCAAGGCAATATTGTTGATCTTTGGGAACGACTTGCTAAGGACAATATCCAGGTGGATATTGGCTCGGATCAAACTTCACTACATAACCCCTGGGCCGGTGGATACTATCCCCAAGGTATGAGTTTTGAAGCGGCCAATGAACTTATGGCAAGTGATCCAGAGAAGTTTAAAACTCTTGTTCAAAAAACTCTTATTAAGCATGTGAACGCGGTTAATAAACTAAGTGAGAAAGGAATGTATTTCTTTGATTATGGTAATGCCTTTCTCCTTGAAGCCTCAAGGGCCGGTGCTGATATTTTAAAAGAAGATGGCAGTTTTATTTATCCTAGTTACGTGCAAGATATTATGGGGCCTATGTGTTTTGATTATGGCTTTGGTCCTTTTCGTTGGGTTTGCACTTCCGGTGACCCAGAAGATCTGGCGCTAACCGATAAACTGGCAACAGATGTCCTGGCCCAGTTAATGAAAGAATCTCCAGGGGAAATTCAACAGCAAATGCAAGATAACATTACCTGGATTAAAGGAGCGCAAGAAAATAAATTAGTGGTAGGCTCTCAAGCTCGTATTCTTTACGCTGATAGCGAAGGAAGAATAAAAATTGCCCTCGCTTTTAATAAGGCACTTAAAGAAGGAAAGCTTAAAGCTCCTGTTGTTCTTGGTCGGGATCATCACGATGTCTCTGGAACTGATTCGCCTTATCGGGAGACCTCTAATATTTACGATGGGTCTCAGTTCACTGCAGACATGGCGGTACAAAACTTTGTAGGAGACGCTTTCCGTGGTGCGACTTGGGTATCACTACATAACGGTGGTGGTGTCGGTTGGGGTGAAGTCATCAATGGTGGTTTTGGGATGGTGCTGGACGGCAGTGATGACTGTGATCGCAGAATAAAGTCCATGCTCTTTTGGGATGTCAATAACGGTATCAATCGCAGGGCCTGGGCCAGAAATAAAGAAGCCATCTTTGCTATCAAACGTGCAATGGAACTTGAGCCCAAGTTGGAAGTGACTCTTCCTAATTTGGTAGATGACGATTTATTATAGTTTGATGGCCAGTATTGTCGAGATTAAGCCAATGGAGAACGCGAGCATTAAGCCGAGTTTCACTGTGAGTTGTAGGGAGAGTTTTTTAAGCTCGCTTTCTAATTTCTGATCTGCTTTTTCAAAACGATTATTTATATCTAAATTCATCGTCTCAAACCTATTATCGATATTTTCGAATCGATTATCCATCTCAGTGCTTATTCTTGAAAACCTATTATCCATCTCAGTGCTTATGCTTGAAAACTTATTATCCATCTCAGTGCTAAATTTTTCAAAACGATAATCTATTTCCGATTTCATCTTTTCAAATCCACCCTTCATCTCTGAACGTAACTTAGAAAATTCATTTTTTGTTTGAATTTTGAAAGATTCAAAATCAGATTTAGATACCATGTTAAACTCAAGCATTTGCATAAACATTCCTACCAAAATTTCGGCCTGTCTGCGATCAAAGCCGTTTTCTTCTAGATTCTTAGTATACTGTAAAGCATTAAACATTTCGACTCCTTTGTGAGCTATTCATGTGCAATTTAGTTGTCTTCAACGATGCTTGTATATACTTGAAATAACTGAAAGTTTGTGCTGGTGAGGAGGTACTTTATTCCGCCAAAACGAGGGCAAAAAGAGGTGATGTTACACTAAAAGTGTGAAGGGAAATTTAATTACCATTATTTTTATAACTTTTAATTTTGCGCTAGCAGAAGATTATAAAGTTAAATCTGGTCACAGAGAGAGTCTTCAAGAACAACTTGAAGGTATTATTCGTTTTTTAGGAAGTGACAACTATGATTTCACTCTCGTGGAAAATTTTGTTAAGTGCAATGAAGATTTTAAAAAATTAACATTTAGAAATTGTTCATGGGAGCAAAAGAGTAAAATAACACGAATTCATATGGAGGCTTTTCGACTAGGCTCATTTCTCGAGCAAGAAGTTGCGGCTTATCTAGATAAACCAGAAATCATTTCTCAGCCTAAGCATCTTGAAAATATTCAAAAAATTGCAGATAAAGTTAACTGTATTAACAGCAAAATAGATAAAGCACGCTTTCGTTGTGATGATCATGCTAAAAGATGTAATGGAAGTGTAAATGCTTATACTCAAAAAAAGACAGATTTCTCATTTTTAGCAGCTCTATTTTATGACATGGGTTCTGTAATCTTATGTGATCGAATGTTAAGAGAAGGGGAAAAAATGCATCATCAAGCAGGTGTATTTATTCATGAGCTAGCTCATCAATGTGGAGTCAATGACCTCCATTATCTTGATCATAACAATATGTCAGTACAGGATTATCAAAACTTCAATGTACCAGCAACAACTAGAGTTAATGACGTTTTAGATAAAATAGTTACTGGTGAGATAGTCGTTCCACCTGAGGTTGACAGTACAAATATTGAAAATTTCATCAATCAACATATTAAAGATTCTACCGTAGATAATGCTGATAACTATAGTGTTTGGGCAATTGGTGGCTTTTGCTTACCAGGATATGACTGTCAAAACAGAAGCCCTGCAACTAATTAATATTTTTGTTCACCACAAATGATACTTCAAATTCTTTACTTATTTTTTTTAAATACTGATCTAGCTTATAAGCATTTTTCTCAAACGTCTCTTGATGAGAGTTAATTACACAAATATAGTCTTTATCTTGTTGAGAGTTTTTTATACTGATATCTACCAGCTCATCAATCCAGTGATCTTGCCAATAATCAATGGCCCCTAAATTATTGGGTATCTCTATAATTTTTTTTTGGGAACTTTCAAGCCAATAAGGTTTTGATTGGGGAGTGATATCATCCCAGATGAGTTCGATATAACGTTGCAGATTATCTCCCTCCCAAGTGCTGCCATTGAGCAGACTTGCCACCGTTGCTGAACTCTCGTAGTGAAAATTTTCTTCCTCAAGCGCTTCAACAATTTTTTCATCACACATCCAGCCACCAGCTCGAAATGAAAAAATACCTCTAAAACCTTTTTTGTTAAGGATAGAAGTTGAGAAGCTAATCATTTTTTTTATTTCATCTTTACTATAACCGTGGAGCATAACTTCTTGGCCAAATTCTTCACCCGCATTGTAATCTCCAAAACTCGAAAAAGTAGGAGAGGTTTTAAGCTCTACTTGGGCATTTTCAACAAAATGCTTGGGCGCGTGAAGATGCAGCCCTAGCTCGTCATCTTGAGTCAGGATAGATTTGATTTCATCAGTGATATTTAAATCTTTTGTCTTGGGGTTGGTGTAATAGCTAGCATTTAAATAATGGGTGATAGGGCATTTCCACTTTTGCTTAAATTCACGAATACTTTTCAGGTTATGAGCCTCAAGATCACAACCTTCCCAATCCATCGAAATGAGTATTTTAAGTTTTGAATCAACCATGGCAGCAAAATAACATTGCCCTTAATTTATTTAAATGGGGCGGAAAAAACTACAGAGTTTTTAATGTCTCTTATTCCAAGGGGCCACCCAAATGAGGAGCACCATGCCTGGTAGCGCCAAGGCGGTGCACACAAAAAAGAAATTTGTGTAACCTATGGCCGTAGTTTGGCCAAAGATCTCATAGATGAGACCATCGTCTGGTTTAATTCCTTCGATGAGGATTCCAGAGATAATTCCGGTAAAAGCTTTGGGGATAGAGAAAAGGGAAGTGAGTAAGGCCAGTTGGGTTCCGGTAAAATTTTTATTAGTAGACTTGGCTATATAGGCCATAAGCGCCGCGGAGCCCAGACCCACCCCTAAATATTCAAAAGCCACCACAAAACCCAGAGCGACTTCATTAGGACCAATCTCATTTAGGGCCGCAAAGCCTAAGATCGATGCCATTTGGACCACGCCAAAAATCCAAAGAGATTTATTGATACCCACCTTGAACATCAACATACCACCGAGAGTTCCCCCAATAATCATGGACCAAAGACCCACAATTTTGGCCACTGAACCAATCACTGTCATGGAGAACCCAACATCTAAATAAAAAGGTGTCAGAAGAGAGGTGGCCATGACATCTCCAAATTTATAGAAGAATATAAAAGCCAAAATAAGCAGGCCTGATTTAAAACCATCTCTAGCAAAAAATTCTTTAAACGGCTCAACCACCGCTTCTCTCAGAGTTTTTGGAGCAATAATTCCAGTTTCAATTTCTTTAATCCATAGAGTGTGAAAAATACCCACCGCCATAAAAGCAGCTGTAATAAAGAAAACCAAAGGCCAGGCCAGATGGTCTGCTAAAATGAGGGCGAGACCCCCAGGTATAAATCCGGCTACACGATAGGCATTGGCATAATATGCGTTTCCAAGCCCTAACTCATCATCTTCAAGTAATTCTCTTTTATAGGCATCCAAAACTATATCTTGAGTGGCCCCAAAAAAACCAACAGCAAAAGAGAGATATAAAATCACATCAATATTTGCACTTGGTTTGAAAAATCCATAGAGCACCATAAAGAATGTCACTGCGACTTGAGAGATAAGCATCCACCCTCTACGTCTACCTAAAAAAGGAGGAACATAGCGGTCCAGAAAAGGTGCCCATAAATATTTAAAAGAGTAGGGCAATAAAACGAGACCAAAAAATCCAATGGTTTTAAGATCGACTTCTTCGCTCCGAAGCCATGCAGGGATGAGTTGTAATAGAAAATACATAGGAAGACCTGATGTAAATCCATTTAAAATACAAATGATCATTTTTTTGTGCACTAAAAGTTGCATCAAGGTCAATTTCTTAGGTTCCTGCTCGCTCATGGGTCCTCTTAAGTTTGGATTTTAAAAATGATATCTAAGTAATTGATATGAGACAAATAATATAATTGGCGACTTTTTTGCTCAAGTTATTCTCAAAACAACCGAGAGGGTTAGTAAGCTCACGCTAAACCTTTAAAAATTGGTCTTTGATGAATAAAAATTTAACACTTCTCCTTTTCTTTTGTCTTTTAGCTTTCAGTGCTCAGGCAGGGAGTTATGGTTTTATTTATAAAGGGCAAACTTATTATAAAATCAAAGATGGGGTGCAATTGGATGAATCCCCCTTTAAAAATGAAGGTCGAGCTCCGGCCAGTGTAGGGGACGAAAAAGAGGGGCTTTTTCTCTACTTTGTAGAGGATGAATATGCCCGTTGTTATTATTGGGGTGACCCCAAGTTAAATAAACATAAGACTTTTGCAAGAGCGCAAAAAGAAAGCAATATCCACTGTTTTAAAATCAAAGATCTTAAAGAAGACCTTTAAGTTTACTACTTGATCCACTTTCAACTTCTTCATGCAATGATTTACCATGACTATCCATCGTAATGACCACTGGAAAATCCTCGACTGTTAATTCCCATATAGCTTCTGGGCTTCCGAGATCTTTCCAATAAACATTATCTACAGATTTGATTTTCTCTGCGAGCACTTGAGCAGCACCACCTATGGCATGCATATAAACACAACCATATTTTTTACAAGCAGCTTGAGTTTTAGGACCCATACCACCTTTTCCAATCACACCCAGAATTCCATAGTCTCGCATCACTTGCCATTGATAGGGCTCTTCTCGTATAGAAGTGGTAGGACCTGCAGCTTTAACTTCATACTTTCCATTTTTCTCCATGACGACAGGACCGCAATGATAAATAATCTGATCTTTGAGACTGACCGGTGGTTTTTTACCGTCGTGAATTCTTTTATGAACCGCATCTCTTCCGGTGAAAAGCTTACCCGAAATGAGAACCATATCTCCCACTTTTAATTTTTTGATAGCTTCTTTTTTAAAGGGATATTCTAATTTAATCATAAGTTATCCTAGTATAACCAAGAGTGAATTTGGTTATTTGTTTTAAGTTTTACACCTTGTCTGCGATAGGCCCAGCACATGTACGATACAGAAACAAAATACGAAGCTGGAAGACGGTTAAGAATTCCTATTTTACAACCCAAAAGTGTTGTCTTACCCCCAAAGCCCATAGGACCTATTCCTAGTTTATTAGCACTGGTCACTATATCTTTTTCAAGTTTTGCGAGTTTTGAATTTTCATTTTTATCATCTAGAGGTCGTAAAAGTTGTTCTTTTGATTCAATATACCCAGAACCTCTATCTCCACCGATACAAACCCCCAAGACACCTGGGCCACAACCTTTACCTTGAGCTTTATTAATGGCATCGAGAATCACTTTTCTCACCCCGTCTAAATCTCTACCGGCTCCAATTTCATTATAGGGAAGTGCATACTGAGCTCCAACGTTTTCACAACCTCCACCTTTGAGCATCAGCTTTATTTCAACTGATTTCTTTTTGTGTTCATGAAAATGAATACTCGGATGTCCAGGGCCTATATTCATTCCTTCGTTTTTACCAGTGATAGGGTCAACAGAGTTTTGTCTGAGGTAACCAAGTTTGGTTGCTTTGACTACGGCTTTTTCACAAGTTTTCGTAAAAGCAGTTTGATTGAACCCCACTGGATGATAAACATAAAAAAGTATGGTTCCTGTATCTTGGCAAAGGGGTTGGGATTTTTTTCGAGCCAACTTTATATTAGCATCAATTATATCCATGGCGTATTTAGCAGAAGTATTTTTTGATTCTCTTTTGAGTGCTTCTAAAATAACTTTCTGAACATCATCTGGTATGACCGTAGATGTCACTCGGATTAATTCAATAAGTGACTCTTCTAATACTTTTGTGGGATTGATCTCTTTTTTGTCGAGCTTTTTACTCATGTATTCGTCCTTCATTTAGTCATTTTTGATATATTATCAACTGTTTAAAGAATATTGAATAGTTTATTTTGACGATGGATAGATGAATCAATAGGATTTGGTTAATAAGGAGATTATTATGAAATTTATTTTACTATCTTTGCTTTTAACTACAGTTGCCTTTGCTTCTGAAACAGAGAAATCAGAAAAGAATTTATGGCCTAGAGTTTCAGCATATTCAAATGGAGTAGATGTCGTTATCAATAATTACACTGATAAAGATTACTCATGTCAGGGTTCAGTTTATATCACTCATGAGAGTGGGAGAACTTCCACTGAGTATTATTCTGCCAGAGTTTATGCGGGAATGTATGAGCGTCATCATTATTTCAATAGAAGATTTAGAGATCCTATAAGAAGAGCACACGATAGCATTCGTTGTTACGAATTATAATCAATCTTCATCTTCAACAAAAAATAAACAACCTTTTAAGTAGAGTTCAAATATAAACTCATCAAGAACACCAGGCTTATACTCAAATGTCTGGTGTTTTTGTTTATAAAGCTCTCTAAAAATTTCGTATTGCTTTTGATTGAGATAAGAGAGTTCTCCATTAATCGCAACAATCATTTTCTGCTCCACTTCCCTTGCACTCATTCTTACAAATTCATCAAAACATAATTTCATTTGCTTTGTTTCTTTGATGAAGTCGTCGAATTCAAGGGGACTTTCAGGAGGAAAAATTTCTTTTTTTGGTGTTGTTAAATAGCAAAGTATCCAATTCTCAATGGTCTCTTCTTGTAATAAATGCATGATAGGGCTTTTGAGGTCGGCCATCACTTCTTCGCTAACCTTATACGGGTCTTGTGAAAAATCTGCTGGAGAGTTGAGAAGTATGTGTGAATCAGTTTCATAATCTTCAGCGAGACAAGAATTGAGAAAATTTTGAATAAGATCTTTTGATTCAAATGAATTAAAACCTATAGACAGTGAAATTGAATCCTCAATGGTCACTCCCTGATGGGCCACTTGCGGTGGAATATAAAGCACATCACCTGGGTTGAGCATAAACATCTGGTCAGACGAAAAGTTTTTTAACTCTTTAATGTCTTGATCATCTTTATAGGTTGGATCTGGTTCAAGCTGCAGTGACCACTCACGGATACCTTTGGCCTGGACGATAAATACATTATAGGGATCGATATGGGCACCGACAGTTGAGTCCATAGTGGACAAAGAGCACATGACATCATCAAAAAGATATTTAGGGAAAGCTTCGACTGCATGCTCTAGTGCGAGAGCAGAATTATTATATAAATTTAAATTATGAATAAAGAGAGTGTAAGGCCCTGTTAAATTTTCTTTTTTTATCTGCAGTGGCCCATGGGTCACAGTTTTTTTCTTTTTGCTTTCTTGGATAAGTCTGGTTTCAAAATAGTCATCCTGGGCCATCTCCCATAATTCATCTTCTGATATATTGAAAAACTCAGGCTCTAATGCGTTTCTAATGACCAGCGGCTTTTTTTCCCAATAGTTTTGGAAAAATTCCTCACGGCCAAACGTGTCGATAAAATTCATTTTAAAAATCCTTGTATGATGCATTGCCTTTAAAGCAAATTTTGCCAATAGTGTAAACTGATTTGTCTAAGAATTTGTTTCAACTCTTCGGAAAATCCCAAGAAGCCTTATCAGAAGGACGATACAAAATTGTGCGAAGCAAGCTAAATTAATCTGAAAAATAATTGATAAAAGATCTCGTTTTGTATTGTGTAATCGTCTCTAAGCTCTTAAAATGCTTACTAAAATTTAGTAAATTAATAATCAAATTAAGGAATTAATCTATGAAGAAGTTAGTAGGTGCCTTAGTTGTACTGATTGCACTTGGAGTTTTAAGCTCATTTGTTATCGTACAAGCCCGCCAGTTGGGGTACAACACCGGTTATGCTCCAGACCAACCTGTCAAATTCTCCCATAAAAAACATGCTGGAGATTTAGGAATGGATTGTCAGTACTGTCACTACGGTGCAGACAAAGGAAGACATGCCGCTATTCCACCCACTGAGATGTGTCTTAACTGCCATAATCAAGTGAAGACAAATTCTCCTGAAGTTAAGAAAATTAAAAATGCTGTTGAGTCTGGTGAGAATATTCAGTGGGTAAAAGTTAATCACTATCCTGACTTCGCGTATTTTAACCATGCCCAACACGTCAATGTTGCTGGAGTTAAATGTCAAAAGTGTCACGGACCTGTTGAAGAGATGGAGATTTATTATCAACATGAAGATCTTGGAATGGGTTGGTGTATTAATTGTCACCGTGAAAACGGAATTGCACCTCCAGATGATCACAATGAATTAGTTCAGCAGTGGAAAGACACCCAAGATGGCTATCCAAGTGGAGCTAGTCTATACAAAGGTCGCGGAAATGGTGGCGACTGTACCAAGTGTCATTACTAAAATAGTTTTTGCAATAAAGGTTAATCAATATGAATGAGACGAATAATAATTGTGGAACAAGTTGTGGATGCGATGATTCAAGCACTCCTACTTATTGGCAAGATGTTGAAAAGAAAGTTCTAGATCCTACTGATTTAAAAGCTGAGTTTAAAGATGAAGAGTTTGATTCTCTCTCAGTAAATAAAAACAGAAGAAGCTTTCTAAAGATTATGGGCTTTTCTGTTTCGGCTCTTCCTCTTACTGGATGTATTAAGATACCCGTAAGAAAAGCTATGCCGTATTTAAATAAACAAGAAAACGTCATACCTGGTGTCGCAAATTGGTATGCTTCTACTTACGCTGGGATTCCCGTTCTGCTCAAGACTCGTGAAGGAAGACCTATTAAAGTTGAAGGGAATGAAAAGTCCCAAGTGACTGAAGGGGGAGCGAATGCGAGAGCGCAAGCTTCTGTTCTTTCACTCTACGATCACAATAGACTGCAAGGGCCTATGATTAAAGGAAGCCAAGTTGAGTGGGAGAAGTTTGATAAAGAACTTATGAATGAGCTCTCTAGTAATGGAAAGTCTGTTTATGTTGTCACTCCAAATCTTGCTTCACCTTCAGAGTTAAGAGTGATTAATCAATTTAAAAGTAAATACAATGCTAATCATATCGCTTATGAGCCTTATTCTAATGCAGCTGAATTAAAGGCCAACCAAGTCACTCATGGGGCCAATGGTCGCAATGAACACGAC
>CEQY01078519.1_pt1 | contig 19839 bp, 23 predicted proteins | sample 361391 | NCBI WGS metagenome assembly CEQY01 (sample SAMEA2621075, study PRJEB7988) | marine metagenome | isolation source: saline water (ENVO:00002010), including | reverse complement strand
ACTCATATAAGTAAGTCTATACAAGTAATTATTTTAGAATATAAGAATTGGAGCGCAATTATATGCCTAAATTAGATAATATCATCAGAGAACTTGATTACGCTTTGAATATCCTGTTTGAGGCAAAAATTACTAGTAATCGTGACAATCAACTCAATGACAATGATAGAAAGCAGTCTCAAAGAGTCATGAGAGTCAATCATATGGGAGAAATATGTGCTCAAGGATTATACAGAGGTCAAGCACTCACCAGTAAAGATAGTGCGCTAGAAAAAGTAATAATAAATATGTGTGATGAAGAGAGAGAGCACTTAGAGTTATGTAATACTCGTCTGGAGGAGTTATCTGGGCATACTAGTTATCTGAATCCAATATGGTATCTCACGTCATTTGCTCTAGGCGCATACGTTGGAACTCTAGAAAAGGATAAAGCACTAGGTTTTATTTATGAGACAGAGAGTCAGGTTGAAAAGCATTTAGATGAATATGCTGAAAAACTCCCAAATTCAGACAAAAAGAGTAAAGATATATTGAGTAAAATAAAATTAGATGAAACAAAACATAAAAACACAGCACAAGACAAAGGATCATCACTACTTGATAATAGAACAAAAAAGATTATGTCTCTGACAGCTGACATAATGAAAAAAATAAGCTTTTATATATAAAATCTAAGCTAAGTCTGAATATATATAGCAAGGCAAATCTTTCAGAATAATTTTATCCCTATGCTTTAGAAGTTTGTAACTGCTAAAATCACTTGATGAGGATGTTTTATTTATTTTAAAATTATTTGATTTTTTATCTAAATATTCATGTAGAAGAATTTCATTGTTGTGATTCTTCTCTAGTCTTATACCTCTATGAAAAAAATCTATTGTTAGTGCATCATACGTCTCATATAAATCGTCACTAGATAGTTTTTCTAGAGTATGATACACATTTTTTCTACTACATGATGACACATGAAGTTCGAGTCTTAGGATAATAATATTTTTAATGCTATTTTCATAATATGAGTGAAAGCTAATATGACTTTCTTTCAGATGAGCAACACCAGAGAGGCCTAATTTGATTTCGTTAGACTCTATTATGGATGTAACACTAGTTCCTGAAGGTTCAAACACATGACTTGAAGTATTGAGAATTGTTGTATCTAAACTTTTAGAAATGATGTTTAAAATATTCATCAGATAAGCTTCATTAAATTTAGATTCAATTTTTTTGTTGACATTTATCCTATTTTTTTCATCACACTCAAAACCATAATAGGAATTCAAAATTAATGATTGACTTGTGTTTGTTATACTATTTTTCATTGCTTAATGTAGGATGCCATAAAATTTGCATAACATTACCATCTGGGTCCTCTATATAAAAACTTATTGAATTATCCCTATGTATTTTCTTATCTTTGTGAATTTTTACTTTATTTTTTAACATATGATTTAGATATGTATCAATATCTTCCTTATTTCTAACAAAAATACCAAAATGATCTAATCTTGTGTCACTAATGTCATCAGTCACACTGCTATCAAAATGTAGCGCTAGATTATCTTTTCCATTGGTTAAATATACATTCTCATTATCTGGCTTCCAATCAATACTCATACCAAGTATTTCTGTGTAGAAAGACAGGCACTCATTAAAATTTCTAACTTTTAGAGCTAAATGTCTAAGGCCTAAGTTAGGTTTCATTGATAAAATCTCCAAGTGTTTTTTTTATATCCTCAGATTTTACCAAATGTTCGCCGATAAGGAATGAATAGATTCCTGAGTCGTTCAACTTAAGGATATCTTCTTTATCTTTAATACCACTTTCACTTACAATGACAATACTAGAGTCATGGATATTATTAGATAATTCTATACTTCTATTTACATCAACATCAAACGTTTTAAGATTCCTGTTATTTATACCTATGAGTTTAGCGTTACAAGATAGAGCAATATTGAGTTCCTCTAAATCATGAACTTCAACTAATACATCTAAGTTAAGTGACTGAGCCAAGTTGTATAATTCTATAAAAATATCTTCACTTAATGCAGAAATAATTAAGAGTATACAGTCTGCCCCCAACATTTTACTCTCATATAATTGTACTGGGTCTAATATAAAATCCTTCCTAAGCACAGGTAAATTGATAGATTTTTTTGCAATAATTAAATCACTATTTGAGCCACTAAAATATTCTTTTTCAGTTAACACAGACACGCATGCTGCACCTCCTAATTCATAAGACATAGCAGTTTGAGAAACATCCAAATTCTCTACTAGTATCCCCTTACTTGGAGATTTTCTTTTAATTTCAGCAATTATAGAGTTTTTTTTGTTGTTCTGATTTGTTAATAATTTTTGATAAAAAAGGCAATTATTTTTTTTAGTAGTATCTACAGAGTCTATATCTATGGTCTGCTTTAGTTTTTCAATCTCTTTTAATTTATTTTGAATTATTTCTTCTAACATTACTTCTATAGCTGATTTGTAAAATCTATATATTGATTAAATTTTTCTCTAACAGAGTAGCTATCCAAAGAATATCTACACTCTTCAATAGCATCCTCTAAAGTAATGTCCTTATATAACATAACTAAAAGAGCAGAGTTAAAAATAGAGATGTCTCTTGCATCTGAATCTTCATTATTTATGATACTGAATATAATTTCTAGACTGCTCCTATTTTCATTTGTTTTTATACTATTAAAATTTTTACCTTTGATGCCATAATCACATGAGTCGATAGTGTAACTCTGTATATTGTTATCCTTAATTTCTAGGACATCTGTTTTAGAATAAATACTAGCTTCATCTAGACCATCTCTGGAGTTTAAAATTAATGCTCTAGTTGTTCCTAATTTTAATAATGCATTAGCTACTAAGTTCATTACAGTTTTGTTATAAACACCAATTAGCTGTATCTTTGCATTTGCTGGATTAGTAATAGGGCCTAGCATATTAAAAATAGTTTTCTGAGGAGATATACTCTTTCTGCTATTTGCTACATTTTTCATTGCCTTATGATGAAGTGGTGCAAACATGAATCCGAAGTTAACAGATTCTATACATTTTTTTACCTGTTCTGGGTTAAGATCTATCTTTGCTCCTGCATCATGTAATAAGTCTGCACTTCCTGAAGAACTAGTTATAGCCTTATTTCCATGTTTAGCTACTTTAACATTACATGCAGCCGCGATAAAAGAAGAGCATGTTGAGATATTGAATGTATTCATCCCATCGCCTCCGGTACCACAGCTATCAATGACTTTGTCTTCAATTTCTACTTTTGACGATATTTTCCTCATTGACTTAGCGAAACCAACTAATTCATCAACACAGATTCCTTTTTTATTTAGACACAAAAGTACATCTTTTATTTGCTCATCACTTAGAGTTCCCTCGAACATTTTTTCACAAACATAAAACGCATTTTCAATAGATAAATCATGATTCGATTTTAAATAGTCCAATATTTCTTTAAAGTTATACATTTAAAAAATTTTCTAGAAGTTTATGGCCAGAATTAGTTAGTATTGACTCAGGATGAAATTGTACTCCGTATAAATCATAATCCTTATGTCTAATGCCCATTATCTCTGAAGATAATTCATCTTCATCTGTTGATGCAGTAATCAGCAACGAATCAGGAAGTGAACTCTGCTCGATTACAAGAGAATGATATCTTGTAGCAGTGAATTTTTGAGGAATATCGTGAAATAAGTAATCTCCATCATGAATAATATTTGATGTTTTCCCGTGCATAATTTTTTTTGCGGGAACTATTTTTCCTCCAAATGCCTGACCTATAGTTTGATGGCCCAGACAGACACCTAGTATTGGTAATTTTTTGTAATAATTTTTTACTACATCAATTGATATTCCGGCCTGGTTAGGTGTGGATGGTCCTGGTGAAATTACAATCTTTTCGGGATTAAGTTTATCGATTTCATTTAAACTAATTTTATCATTTCTTTTTACAACAACATCTGCACCAAGTTCGCCTAGATATTGAACAATATTAAAAGTGAAGGAATCGTAATTATCAATCATCAATATCATTTATGTTCTCTTAATTTTTCTAAAGCTCTTATGATAGCTTTACCTTTATTAATTGTCTCATCCCATTCACTCTCAGGAACAGAATCATGTACAATTCCTGCTCCACATTGAATGTATAACTTATTTGATTTAATAATACATGTCCTTATTGCAATTGCAGTGTCCATATTACCATTCCAACCAAAATATCCTATTGCTCCTGCATATATACCTCTATTTATACTCTCAAGTTCAAATATAATTTGCAATGCTCTAATTTTTGGTGCCCCAGATACCGTGCCTGCAGGAAATGTTGCTTTAAGTACATCAAACATTGAGAGTTTCGGCTTTATCCTTCCCTCAACATTAGAAACGATATGCATAACATGAGAATATTTTTCAATAATCATTCGATCGGTCAAGTTAATAGTGCCAGTATCACAAATTCTTCCTATATCATTTCTTCCTAAATCTATTAACATCAGGTGTTCTGCTAGTTCTTTTTTATCATTCATTAGGTCAAGCTCATACTCTTTATCTTGTGTTGGAGTTCCACCTCTGGGACGTGTGCCAGCAATTGGTCTAACAGTAACTTTACTATTCTCTAGTCTAGCTAATATTTCTGGTGATGAGCCAACAACTATATAATCACCCATATTTAAATAATACATATAAGGAGAAGGGTTGATTTTCCTTAACTCTCTATAGAAATCAATAGGCTCTTCTTCAAAATTAATTGTCATTCTTTGTGATAAAACAACTTGCATCACATCGCCTGAAGTAATGTATGTCTTTATATCTTTTACAGCTTTTAAAAAATCATCCTTCTCAAAGTCATTTTTAATAATCATGTTCTTAGATGATTTTCTATTTTCTTTTTTTATTATTTTTTTATTAATAAGATTTTGATAGTGATTAATTTTTTTTTGGCTAGTTTTATAGCTGGACTCAGAATTATCTGAAAAAACTACGATATATATTTTATTATTTACTTTATCAAAAACTATAAATTCTTTGCATATAATTAGTGAAATATCCGGAGCATTGATGTCGTTAGATTGTTTCTTTCTTATAATGCTGTCCTCAAAAAAACAAACTGATTCAAATGAAAAATGTCCAACAAATCCTCCACAAAAAGACGGTAAGTTTTTTGCTATAAAGACTTTATGAGATGAGAAGAAATCCTCTAACCATTTAACAGGATTATTATCAGTAAATTTTCTCTCTAGCTTATAATTATTAAATTTTTTTATTTCATGACCAGTTACTTCGATATAGTCTCCTGATGAGCAACCTATGATTGTGTATCGACTCCAGTTTTTATCGCCTTCTAATGATTCAAAGAAAAATGATTTTTTTTCATCAAAATGTTGAGCATAGATATCAATAGCATCATTATCAATCTTATCTATTTCTTTTATCAAAGGTATGAGTGTAAAGCCATCATTGACCTTGCTTAAAAAATCAGAAAAATTCATATGTTTTATTTATGACTTCGAAATAATTTCTCTCATCTGAGAAATAGTTTTTTTATAATCTTTAGAATTAAATATAGCAGACCCTGCCACGAACGTATCCACGCCACTCTCTGCGACTCTACCAATATTTTCTAGATTAATTCCACCATCGACCTCAAGTCTAATATCAGGATTGACTGCATCTATCATCTCTCTTACTTCAATGATTTTATCATAGGTTGATTCAATAAACTTTTGCCCTCCAAAACCAGGGTTTACCGACATAAGTAAAACCATATCTATCTGATCAAGACAATATTCTAGGACTGACACATTCGTTGCTGGATTGAGAACAATCCCTGGCATACATCCATTGTCTTTTATTAGTTTAATTGTTCTGTCAACATGCTTTGTGGCCTCAGGATGAAAAGTAATATAATTCGCACCAGCTTTTGCAAATTGAGGAATAATATCATCCACGGGGCTAATCATTAAATGTACGTCAATAATAGCTTTAATTCCGTAATTTCTAAGTGATTCACAAACTAACGGACCTATGGTTAAATTAGGCACATAATGATTATCCATTACATCAAAATGTACAAAATCTGCTCCTGCCTCCAGAACTTTAGACACATCATTACCTAGATTTGCAAAATCTGCTGATAAAATTGATGGAGCTATCTTAAAATCTTTCATTATCTAATGGTGATTGGAGCCAGTATAAGTCATTCATTCACTTAATTAAAATTGTTTTTTTATGATAAAATATACAAATTAACCTGATAAGGAATTTATAAGGAGAAATCATGGAAAAAATAAGAAAGATACTTATGATAAGTGTGCTTTTAATAAGTCTGCCCTCATTTGCAGCGGATCACACTGTTAAGATGTTAAGTTCTTCAAATGGACAAATGATGGTTTTTGAGCCAGCAGTCTTGAAGATAAAAGCTGGTGATACTGTAACATGGAAAGCAACTAATCCTGGCCATAACACTGCGTCTATAAGTGAAATGAGCCCCGATCAATCACTAGAATGGAATGGAAAAATAAATGAAGAGTTGAAGATTACTTTCACAAAAGAGGGTGTTTATGGATATAAATGCACACCTCATTACATACTCGGGATGGTAGGTATAATTGCAGTTGGTGACGATATGAGCAATTTATCTAGTGCAAGTGAATTCGCGACTGGTGAGGAAAAAAAGTTTGCCACAAATAAAGATAGATTTTCAAAATATCTAAATGAATTAAAGAATTAATAATTCTAGAATGAGCTTAATAATTAATGACTCAAACAGATAACTTCTTCTTAGAGAATAAACCATTATTCTCTGGGAAGATAAGAGAGATGTACGATTTTAGTGATGATATACTATTAATCAAAACATCAGATAAAATATCTGCTTTTGATTTTGTTTTTGATGACGAAATTACAAATAAAGGATCATTATTAACAAGCATAACAAAATTTTGGTTCAACAAGACTGAACATATAATCAATAATCATTTTTTAGATAATGATTCAATCATCAACCTACTTCCTTCAACACACAAATCTTGCATGCTTGTAAAAAAGTGTAAGCCTATTCGTATAGAGGCGATAGTTCGTGGTTATATATCAGGCTCAGCATTTGATCAATATAATAAAGAAGGTAAAGTATCCGACATAAAAATTAGAAAGGGTATGAGCTTAAATGATAAATTTGACGAACCGATATTTACACCATCCACTAAAGCTGATCTCGGAGGTAAAGATGAGAATATTACATTTTCAGATATGAATAATACATTAGGAACAGAGACTTCAAATTACATAAAAAATAAAAGTATCGAATTATATTCTTATGCCCATGAGTTTGCAGAAAGCAGGGGATTATGCCTTTTGGATACAAAGTTCGAATTTGGGTACGACAAAGAGAATAATATATTATTAATAGATGAAATATTCACACCTGATTGTTCAAGGTATTGTATATCAAAGGATATTGAGAATAATAATGTTGATTTTTTTGATAAACAATTCTTTAGAAATTATCTTAAAGAGATTAACTGGAACAATGAACAAATAAAAATACCTGCTGTAATAAAAGATACAATAAAAAATAGGTATCAGAAAGTTTATGACATGATTAGTGATGTCTAAATATATATTTATAACAGGTACAAATACAGATGTAGGGAAAACATTTTTTGGAGTTGAATTAATTAAATATATAAATAATTATCAAGCATGTCTTGCATTCAAACCTATAGAAACAGGATGTAAAAAAATCAAAAACAAGTTAATACCATCGGATTCTAGAAAGTATTACAATATAATAAAAAATAATATTGATCTCGATGAGATTAACCCATATAGATTTAAGGAGCCTGTCTCACCATATCTCGCAATTAAAAAAGCAAAAGCAAGAGTGTATTTAAATAGTTATATAAATAAATTACAAAATATTTCAAAAAATAATCATCCTATCTTAATAGAGGGAGCAGGTGGTGCTTTTTCTCCTATATCTCTTGATGGTCTTAATATAGATTTAATGAAGTTAGTTAAATCAAAGAACATACTAATAGTAAAAGATGAATTAGGATGTATTGGATCAACATTGGCACATTATTATTCTTTCAAAAAATATAAAGTGCCGCTAGATTTTATTGTACTAAATACATTCAATAGAAATAAAATGGATAATTTAAATGAAATCAAAAAATATATAGATATACCTTTGTATAGTTTCGGAAAGTCAGCTAAAGATAATACTAAATGTTTACAAATTATTAAAATTAATCTTCTACAAACATAAAACTTGAATTATTATAGAGAGCCAATAGAGGCTTGTGAACATCTGCTAGCACGCTCTATTAAAATTTTTTGAGCTTCTGCAACATTGTTATCTTCTCCTTGCCATGCAGCTAATGCCGATGCTTGAATAGCTCTTGCATAAGAAAAAGTTAACCGCCAAGGTAAATTACTATTTTTATTCATTGCGTTTAAATGTGATTCAGCTTCTTTATCAGTTTGTCCTCCAGAAAGGAAGGCAATTCCTGATGTTTCTCCTGGAACACAATCTTTTAGACAATCTGTTGTCATGGTCGCAACTTTATCTATGTCTGCTCTTGATGTATTTTCTTGTCCTGATATGACCATACTAGGCTTTAGAATTGTTCCTGGCAGAAATATATTTAACAATTTCAGATTTTCAAATAAAGATTTCAATGTTTTTCTAGTAACAGAATCACACTCTTCGATTGTGTGAGTGCCATTTATTAAAACTTCTGGTTCAACAATAGGTACAAGATTATTTTCTTGACATAGAGAAGCATACCTTGCGAGAGCGTTCATATTAGAATCTATACAGGCATTTGAAGGTATTTGATCTCCTATAGTTATGACTGCCCTCCACTTACAAAATTTTGCTCCATTTTGATAGTATGTTGCTAACCTTTCACGAAGACCATCCAATCCTTCTGTAATTTTTTCATTTGGGTGGCAAGAAAGGTCTTTTGCACCTTTGTCCACTTTTATACCTGGTAAAATATCAATACTATTTAAAAAATCTCTAAATAAAGTGCCATTTTGCATTTGTTGATCAAATGTCTCCTCAAATAAAATAGCACCGCTTATATATTCAGAAAGCTTTGGCGCCGTTACAATCAATTCTCTATATCTTCTGCGATTCTCTTGATTATTCTCGACATTAATTGAGGCTAATCTTTTTGCAATTGTGGGACTGCTCTCGTCCATAGCAAGAATACCTTTTGGTTGAGACATCAATTTTTTTGCTGTTTCCTCTAAAATACTTTTATTCATGTTCATACTCCTTATTCATTAATTTCTATCATGTTTCCGACCTCAACTACTTTCATTGCATTTGTGCCTCCACTAGTTCCTAAGAGATCGCCTTTTGTTATAATAACTAAATCACCTTTCTTTACCGTCCCAATTTGTTTCATTAATTCAATTACTTGAAGATTAGCTTGGGCATGATTATCTTCTAGCTTGTCTAAGTAGATTGATTGGACGCCTTTATATAAGCATATTCTTCTTCCAGTTTTTTTATTTTGAGTCATAGCATATATTGGTATGTTTGATTGAACTCGTGACATCCATAATGCTGTTGAACCTGTTTCAGTTAATGCAGCTATAGCAACCACTTTAGTTAGCTTTGCACTATAAACTGCTGATAATGCAATTACTTGATCAACGGGTAAAGTTTTTGGCACAACTCTGTCAACAGAAAGTGGTCGAATGTATGCTTGTTCAGATTCAACACAGATTCTACTCGCCTCACTAATGACCTCTGCGGGATATTTACCAATTGCAGTTTCAGCAGAAAACATAATTGCATCTACTCCTGAAGTTACTGCATTAGCCACATCGAAAACCTCTGCTCGAGTTGGAACTCTGTTCGTAATCATGGATTCCATCATTTGGGTTGCAACTATTGCAATCTTATCTGCAGAAATAGCTTTTCTTATAAGAAACTTTTGTGCTGCTGGAAGTTGCTCTATTCCGATTTCTACGCCTAAATCACCACGAGCTACTAAAAGTCCGTCAGATACTTTTGTAATTTTATCTATATTTTTTATAGCCTCATTTCTTTCAATTTTAGCAATTATTCTAATATCTTTATTTTTAATAATTTTTTTAATTTCTTGGATATCTTTCTCGTCCTTTACAAATGACACAGCAATATAATCATATTCTAGTGCTAAAGATGCTCTCAAATCGCTTTTATCTTTTGAGGTGATACCAGACAGTGACAATCCACCACCTTTTTTATTAAGGCCCTGATAAGTTTTTAATTTACCTCCTCGTTCTACTGAGGTATAGACTGTCTGTTTATGTATTCTCTCTACTCTAAGTTTAATTAGTGCATCACTCAGGAGTAATTCGTCTCCAATTTTTACATTTTTATATAAATCTTTATATGTGATACCTACCTGTTTTTGGTTTCCATTGTCTTTAAGCTGATGATTAAGAGTAAATTTATCTCCGCTTTTTAAATTTATATATGATTTATTTTTAAAACCCTTGATTCTTACCTTTTGTCCTTGAAGATCAAGCATTATGGCAACAGGTCTTCCCACTTTATTTTCTTTGTCTCTAACAAGAGTAATTATTTTCTTTACGTCTTGTATAGAGGTATGAGATAAATTTATTCTAAAAACATCTACACCTGAATGAAGCATTTTCTCAATTTTATTTCCATTGGTTGAGGAAGGTCCAAGAGTTGCTATAATTTTTGTTCTTTTTTTCATTTCTATATATTTAATTTATTTAATATTGGTAAAGACCCTCCTTCAAGATATGTAAGAAGTGATCCTCCCCCGGTCGAGAGACAACTGTATTTGTTCTGTAGTTTTAAGTTTTCAATAATCGGTAGTGTATCACCCCCGCCTACAATAGAAAAACACTTATGTTGTGCTATCGCTTTTGCTAATTCAATAGTTCCAGTATCAAACGGTTTTTTTTCAACGTATCCAAGCGGTCCATTCCAAAATATTGATGATGATTTGTTTACAATATCCTTTATGTTTTCTATAGCTTCTGGACCTATGTCATAAATAATATCGTTTTCACTTATGGAAGTTAATTCAATGTTTTTTTTCATAGAAGTTGACTCACATGCTAAATCAGTAGGAAAAATAATTTTAGAAGCATCAGATGAATTTAAAATGCTCTTAGCTTCATCTACTAAGCTTTCTTCATAAAGAGACTGGCCTATTTCGTACCCTTTGGCTTTCAGGAAAGTATTTAGAATACCCCCTCCTAAAATCATATGATCACATTTGTTTAAAAGTTTTTTAATAACTATGAGTTTTGTGGACACTTTTGCTCCAGAAATAATTATTGTCATAGGTTTAGAATTTTCATTGATAAGTTTGTTTATTGTTTGAATTTCATGTTGAATATTGAGTCCTGAGTAAGTTTCTAAATATTCAGATACTCCATATGTTGTACACTCTTTTCTATGAGACACTCCAAATGCGTCAAATACGAAACAGTCTACATAAGAAGCTAATTTGTTTGATAGTTGTCTACTGCAAGATTTTTCTCCAGTATTAAACCTTACATTTTCCAACATAGCTATTTGATAATCTTCAAAATCAATTGTATCCGGGCAAGAATCTATAAATTTGATTTTTTTTTCAATTAACTTTGATAAATAATCACATATAGGTTTCATAGAAAGTTTTTTATCATACTCACCCTCTTTTGGTCTACCTAAATGGGAAGCGATAAGAATTTTATTATTTTTCTCTAAAAGAGTATAAATAGTGTCTAATGATTGTTTTATTCTAAAATCATTAATAATTTTTTTACCATCCATTGGTACGTTAAAATCAAACCTAACTAGTACTCTTTTTGATTCTATTCGCTCAAGAGTCACTTATTTCATCCAATGCTGAGTAACATCAAGCATTCTATTTGAGAAGCCCCACTCGTTATCATACCAAGCACAGATCTTATACAATTTACTATCTGATTCTCGCGTTAAACTCTCATCATAAACTGATGAAAAAGATGAATGATTGAAGTCAACTGATACTAAAGGAAGTTTATTGTAACCTACTATGCCTTGCATTTCTTTTTCAGAAGATTCAAAAACAAGATTATTTAAATCATTAACTGATGCTGACTTAGAAGTGTTAAAACATAAATCTACAATAGAAACATTTGTAGTTGGCACTCTTATCGCAAAACCATCTAATTTTCCATTAAGCTCAGGCATGACTAACCCAACAGCTGCAGCTGCACCTGTTTTAGTAGGAATCATAGATTGAGTTGCTGATCTTGCTCTCCTTAAATCAGAATGATAAACATCTGTTAAAACTTGATCATTGGTATAAGCATGAATGGTTGTCATCAGTCCATTCGTAATATTGAGGTTTGCATGTATATTTTTTATGGCTGTAGCAAGACAATTAGTTGTACATGAGGCATTGGAAATAACTTGTTGGTCTTTAGTTAATGTGTCGTGATTAACACCATAAACAACAGTATTATCAACCTCTTTCCCAGGTGCAGAAATAATTACTTTTTTAGCACCAGCTTTAATATGTCCTCCAGCTTTATCTTTTGAGACAAATATACCGGTGCACTCAAAGACTACATCAATATTCATTTTTTCCCAGGGAAGTTTTTCTGGATCTCTCTCAGATGTTACTAGAATTTCATCTGAGTTATTTATGATGATTTTATTTTCATTTACATCTACAGGGTAATTGAATTTACCATGAACAGTGTCATACGTGAGTAAATGGGCATTTATGTTACTATCCCCTAAATCATTAATGGCTACAATCTGAATGTCCTGATATTTATCATTTTCATATTTAGCTCTTAAAATATTTCTTCCGATACGTCCAAATCCATTTATAGCAACTTTTATTGTCATTATTTCACCTATTTTCTATTAATTAATTTTTGTATTTGTTTTTTTATATTTCCAACTGTAAAACCAAAATGTTTCATAACATCACTGCCAGTACCTGATAATCCGAATGATTCCATTGTTATCATAGATCCTTTTTTACCAATGTATTTATACCATGTATCACCTTTTCCTGATTCGACAACAAGAATATTATCGAAATTCTTAGGAATACAGTTGTTTTTATAAGATACACTTTGCCTTTCATAAAGCTCCTGGCATGGCATAGAAACAACACGTATCTGAATATTTTTTGATTCTAATTGTTTTGCAGCTTCAAGTGCTAAAGATACTTCCGATCCAGTAGCTATAATAATTCCATCAGGTGTTTTATTTTTACCATATGCGATATATCCACCTTTCATAATATTATTTTTTTGAGTTTTTGTTTTTGGAATCTCTGGTAGAGTCTGTCTAGTTAGCGCGAGAGCTAAAGGTCTATGTTTTGATGTTACTGCCTCTTTCCATGCAGCGGCAGTTTCTTGGGTATCTGCGGGCCTCCACACATCTAAATCTGGCACAAGTCTTAGAGATGAAACTTGCTCAACTGCTTGATGCGTTGGTCCGTCTTCCCCCAATCCAATTGAGTCATGAGTAAAAATATACATAATTGGGAGTTTCATTAATGCAGACATTCTAATCGCATTTTTTGCATATTCAGAAAATATTAAAAAAGTGCTGGCAAACGGTCTCATTGCTCCATGTAAAAATATACCATTTGATATTGCAGACATTCCAAATTCTCTAACACCATAATAAATATATTTTCCAGAAGGGTTAGCACTAGAAAAGGTGTGCATATCATCATAATAAGATAAATTAGAGCCCTTTAAATCAGCTGAACCGCCTATTAATTCTGGCATATGCTTTCCGAATTCTGACATTACAATCTGGGATGATTTTCTAGTAGCCATTGGTTTATAATTTTTAATAATGCATTTATCTAATTTATTTAGTACATGACTTGAAACTTTATGATTTATTCTTCTGTTAAGTTCTTGGTACTCAGTTTTAAATATTTTTTTATATTTTTGAAATTTCTTATTCCAAACTTTTTCAAATTTAGACCCCCTGTCTAAACTGTTCCATTTTTCATAAATCTCTTTGGGTATTTCAAAAGGCTTATGTTTCCATCCAAGTTTTTTTCTAACAACATCTGCTTCTTCATAGCCAATTGGCGCTCCATGAACTTTGCTTGTGCCTTGGAATTTTGGAGACCCATACCCTATGACAGTTTTACAGCATATTATTGTAGGTTTATTTTTTTCAGATTGAGCATTTTTTATTGCTGTCCTTATTTCGGTAAAATTATGTCCATTGACATTTTTTATCACATTCCAACCATAACTTTTAAACCTTGTTGGAACATCTTCTGTAAACCATCCATCAACATTTCCATCTATAGATATACTATTCATATCGTAAAAAACAATCAGCTTATTCAACTTCATTGTTCCTGCTAAGGAGCAGGCCTCATGCGATATGCCCTCCATCAAGCAGCCGTCGCCAGCAAAGACATATGTATAGTGATCAATAATACTATTACCTGGTTTATTATACTCTGATGCTAAATTCTTTTCTGCTAATGCAAGGCCAACGCCATTTGCAATACCTTGTCCTAGTGGTCCAGTAGTTGTCTCAACTCCATCAGTGATATCACACTCAGGGTGGCCAGGCGTTTTTGAATTAATCTGCCTGAAGTTTTTAATATCTTTTATTGATAATTTGTAACCTGTTAGATGAAGAAGTGAGTATAAAAGCATTGAACCATGCCCATTAGACAAGACAAACCTATCTCGGTTAAACCAACTAGGGTTATTTGGATTATGTTTTAAAAATTCTCGCCATAGTATGGTAGCTATATCTGCCATACCCATCGGTGCACCCGGATGGCCTGAATTAGCGATATTTACAGCATCTATACTCAAGAATCTTATCGCATTAGCCAGGGTACGATTATTCATTTTCTCTCCATTTTATTGAACAGCCAACACTTGCTATTTGATTCACAGGGCCTTTTCCGGTGCGGGCAATTTCAATCATACCCTTAAATAAATCGCTCGAATTAGCTGACATTTGCTTAGATGTTTTTCTATCATCAAATCTGCCACGATATTGTAACTCTAGATTTGAATTAAAGCCAAAGAAATCAGGCGTACAAACTGAACCATATAATTTAGCGACATTTTGTGTCTCATCAATTAAATATGGAAAACTAAATCCATTCTTCTTGGCAATATCTTGCATATTCGCGAATGAGTCTTCCGGATACGTGTCAAAATCGTTAGAATTTATTGCTACACAGCCAATTCCTTTCTTTTGCATGACACTAACTTCAACAATAAGTTGATCTAATATTGATTTTACATACGGACAATGATTACACATGAAAATGACTAATGTAGCTTTTGAACCTTTGCAGCTATCAAGAGTATAGATTTCACCATCAGTTCCTCGCAGCTCAAAATTTTGAGCTATCGAATTATAATCACATTCAGGGGTATATGTTTCAGTCATGAATATCTTGAAAAATCGAATTCCATCCCTAAAATGTTACTGAAATAGGATTTTTTTATTATTTAAAAAATATTAATAGTGATATAATAGCTCACTTTCACAGAAGAATATATCAATGCCAAACAATAATTTATCTAAAACTAAGCAAAAAGAGATTAAAGACCTAATAGAAAAAGGCAGACAACAAGGATTTCTCACAATCGGTGAAATAAATGACCTTTTACCTACTAACTTATATGACGCAGATCAGATTGATGGGATCGTAAAACTCATTACTGATTTAAAAATTAAGGTGGTAGAAAGCAATAAAGATATTGAAACTGAAGTAGTAATTGGCGATGAGGAGATTACTGATGATGATGACAATGAAATTACAGAGCAAGAGGCTGTTGAAGTGCTCTCTAATCTTGATGAAGAATTTGGAAGGACGTCTGATCCTGTAAGAATGTATATGCGTGAGATGGGTACAGTAGAGCTACTAAATAGAGCTGGTGAAATTGTAATAGCAAAAAAAATTGAAGAAGGGCAAAAATTAATATACAAAGCAATACAAAGATTTCCAGAATCAATTAGTTTCTTCTTAAAATTATTCAAGAATGAGGAAGAGTTAGAATCACAAATATCAGATTACATATTAGATGTAAAAGAAAATGTTGATGAAGAATTCAAGTCGGAGCAGATACCAGAGGTAACAGCAGCATCAGATAAAGATGAAGAAATTGAAGACTCTGATGAAGAGGAAGAAATAATTGACAACTCACCTGACAAAGAATTGGTGCTAGAAAAAATCACAATAATCAAAGAGCACTACGAAAAGTACAAAGTTCAAAAAGATTCAACAAAAGCTGAAAAGATATTCAATAAAATAAAAAATGAAATCTCCAACTTTAAATTCACAAGTCTATTTATAGAAAAACTCACGGCCCGTATTGAAAATATATCAAATAATATAGTTAGGTATGAAAAAGATATATTCGCGTTATGCCTAAAGCAAACAAATTTATCAAAGAAAGAATTTCTAAAAATATTTAAGAACCATGAAACAGACTTAGTAGTTCTCGAAGATATCAAAAAAAATTACCTAAAGAATAATACAGATAAAGAATTATTCACAAAAGAATTTATGAAAATAAATAAAAAATTAGCTCTGATTGAGACTGGTCAAAGAATAACTATTCATGAAATAAAGGATATTAATAAAGAAAGACGCTCAGGTGAAATTAAAGAAAGAAATGCTAAGAGAGAAATGGTTGAAGCTAACCTTCGATTGGTTATATCTATTGCAAAAAAGTACACAAACCGTGGTCTCCAATTCTTAGATTTGATACAAGAGGGTAATATAGGTCTGATGAAAGCTGTAGACAAATTTGAATATAGACGAGGTTACAAATTTTCTACATATGCAACATGGTGGATTAGGCAAGCAATAACTCGTTCAATTGCAGACCAAGCGAGAACAATCAGAATTCCCGTTCATATGATTGAAACTATTAATAAATTAAATCGAATTCAACGCAAACTTCTCCAAGAGAACGGAAAAGAAGCAACACCAGAAGAACTAGCAGAACATATGGACATGACAGAAGAAAAAGTAAGAAGGGTTTTGAAAATAGCAAAAGAACCTATCTCAATGGAATCTCCGGTCGGAGATGATGAAGATTCACACCTCGGTGACTTTATTGAGGATGAGAATGCTGAAAAACCTCTCGACCAAACAATTAATGATGGTTTATCAGATTCTACAAGAGATATATTATCAAGCCTCACGCCAAGAGAAGCAAAAGTGTTAAGAATGCGATTTGGCATAGATATGAATACCGACCACACCTTAGAAGAAGTGGGAAAACAATTTGATGTCACTAGAGAGCGTATAAGACAAATTGAAGCAAAAGCACTCAGAAAACTAAGACATCCATCAAGAGCTCAAAATCTCAAAAGTTTTCTAGATAATGACTGATCAAGCTATATTTGCAGCAGGGTGTTTTTGGGGGATTGAGGAAAAGTTTTTAACTACTCAGGGTGTAATTGATACAGAAGTTGGCTACACAGGTGGTGTTACAAAAAATCCAACATATAACGATGTTTGTAGGGGTGACACAGAACATGCTGAAGCAGTAAGAGTAAAATTCGACAAGAATCAAATTACATATAAAGAATTAGTCAATCTTTTTTTTCAAATACACGATCCAACAACTCTTAATCAACAAGGCCCAGATATTGGGACACAATACAGATCAGAGATATTTTGTCTTGATGAAGACCAATATGTTACAGCAGATATGCTCAAAAGAGATTTAAATAAAAATTCCTTTGGTGGTCGAATAGTCACCTCGATTTCAATGGCTAGTGCATTTTGGATTGCCGAAGAATATCATCAAAAATATATTAGGAAAAAGAAAAATATGATTTTATGATTCATTTAGGGCCTGTAGCTCAGTTGGTTAGAGCAGTGGACTCATAATCCATTGGTCGCAGGTTCGAGTCCTGCCGGGCCCAGTATGCTAGTATGGATACTTTATCTTAAACACATGTCTATTAATTATCACTCCTAATATAAAGATGATGTCTGTGCACATTTATAGTGCAATTTATGTTTTTTGATTTGTATATACATCATTGACTATATATAATTATATGATAATATACTTATATACGATCCTCCTCCGTATATATTTGAGCCAGCAAGGATGCTGGCTTTTTTATTAAACTAGCAAATAAGTGCCAGTTTTAATTTCATACGATGAAACATCCTCCTCACTATTTATGCCTAGAAGAACACTGATAGCTCTGATTGTATTCCCATGTGATACAACTAGGATATTGCCACTACTTGGCAAAGAATTTATAAAACTCTCAACTCTAATGCTGACATCTTTTAGACTTTCACCATTAGGAGGTTTAGTAGCCCAACCTCTTCTAGCTGCAAAAAATTCATCTTCACCAACTTTTTCTTTTATTTCAGCTTTACTCAGTCCTGACCAATCACCATAACTTCTCTCTTTGAGTCTGTCATCATATTTAATTAAGCTAGAATTACCGATGATTGTTATTGCTGTTGTAGAAGCACGCTTAAGTGGTGAGCTATAAATATAATCAAAATCTACTAATGATAGCTTGTCTTTCAAATCAGAGGCTGCACTTAGCCCAAGGTCAGTTAATTCTGGATCATGCCATCCTGTAAATAAACGTTGTTTATTATATTCTGACTGTGCATGTCTAACAAACCAGATTTTTCTTTGTGATTTATCAATCATTATTTATTTGCTATATCATTATATACTTCATCATCTTTTTTAGCAGCTTTTCTGACTTTGAAATATTTTGAAAAATATAAACCAAGTTCATACAGAAGCCACATTGGAAGTGCGAGCAATATTTGTGATATAACATCTGGTGGTGTCAGGAGCATACCAATAGTAAAAGCGCCTACGATAATATAAGGTCTTTTTGAAGCAAGTTTTTCTCTAGTAGTAACGCCACTTGTAATTAATAAAACAGTAATTATGGGAACTTCAAAAGAAAAACCAAATGCGAAAAATAAGGCAATAACAAAATCCAAATATCTACCTATATCAGTCATAATCGCTACATCTGTTGGGGCAATACCTATGAAGAAGACAAATATCAATGGAAATACAATAAAATATGCAAATGAAGCACCCAAATAAAACAAAAAGCTACTTGATAAGATTAACGGAAAGATTAATCTTTTTTCGTGTGAGTATAGACCTGGAGCTATGAAGGACCATAGATGATATAAAATGTATGGGATTGTAATGAATATCGACAAATATATTACTAACTTGAATGGTATTAAAAATGGTGATGCCACATCTATAGCAATCATCTCGCTATTATCAGGTAGCGCATTAAGTAGTGGTGAGGACAGTATGCTATATATTTCACCAGAAAAAGGTATAAGAAAAATAAAAATAATTAAAACGAATAATAATATCTTCGATAATCTATTTCTAAGCTCTAATAAGTGTGGTACGAATGAGCTTTTACTTTGATTTTTCTGATTTTGATTCATTCTGTGTTTCTTTTATCCTTTTCTGCAATTCAGATATAGATAATTCTTGATCTTTCAAAATAGACTTGATATCTGTACTATCTACTTCATTATCTATCTGATTTTTAACTGAAGTAAAATAATGTTGGATTTTACCGAATTGTTTTCCAAGATAAGATGCAACTGTAGGGAGTTTCTCTGGCCCTAGTACAAATAGCGTTAGAAGGAATAGAAAAAATAATTCCCAAAAACCGATATCAAACATTACTAAGTATTCTTATCCTGATTGTTATCCTCATCAATAGTCTTTGTATTCGATGATTCCTCTCTGGAGGATTTTTTAAAACTTTTCATAGCAGCACCTAAATCTGCACCAAC
>CEQY01084577.1_pt1 | contig 19852 bp, 18 predicted proteins | sample 361391 | NCBI WGS metagenome assembly CEQY01 (sample SAMEA2621075, study PRJEB7988) | marine metagenome | isolation source: saline water (ENVO:00002010), including | reverse complement strand
TTAAAGAAATGCAAAGAAATTGGATCGGAAGATCTGAGGGTGCAGAAGTTGATTTTAATACAGAATCAGGTGAAACCATAAGAGTTTTCACGACAAGACCTGATACACTTTTTGGTGCGACTTATATGGTACTTGCTCCTGAACATGAGTTAGTGTCTAAGCTAGTAGCCGAAGACAAAAAAGCTGCGGTCGATACGTATATCGAAACTGCGGCTAGAAAATCTGATCTTGAGAGAACGGAGCTGAATAAAGACAAAACCGGTGAATTCATCGGAGCCTATGCCATTAACCCAGTTAATGGAGCCAAGATTCCTATATGGATTTCAGATTATGTTCTTGCAACTTATGGAACCGGTGCGATTATGGCCGTTCCTGCTCATGACCAAAGAGATTATGAGTTCGCAAAAGAATTCAATTTGGATATCGTTCAAGTTCTAGATGGCGGAGATATTACTGAAGCCGCTCACACTGGTGAGGGAAATCTAATCAACTCAGATTTCTTAAATGGACTTGGAAAATCAGAAGCGATTTCAAAAATGATCGTTCATCTTGAATCTAAAAAACTAGGCGAGCGAAAAATTAATTATAAACTTCGAGATTGGCTATTCTCTCGTCAAAGATATTGGGGAGAACCATTTCCACTCCTAAAAGATGTAGAGACCGGTAAAGTTGTAAGATGTCTTGAGCCAGAAGAGCTTCCTGTCACACTCCCTGATGTTGAGAAGTACGAACCCAGTGGAACTGGCGAATCTCCACTGGCGACAATTGATGAATGGCTTTATTTTACTGATGAAAAAACCGGAAAAAAAGTGAGAAGAGAAACCAATACTATGCCTCAATGGGCCGGATCATGTTGGTATTATCTTCGCTATATCGATCCTAAAAACACAGAAAGGCCGTGGGATGAAGACCTAGAGAAGTTTTGGATGCCAGTTGATCTTTATGTGGGTGGAATGGAGCATGCAGTAATGCACCTTCTCTACGCTAGGTTCTGGCACAAAGTTTTATTTGATTTAGGACTTGTATCAACCAAAGAGCCTTTTAAACGTCTAGTAAATCAAGGAATGATCTTAGGAACAGATGGCGAAAAGATGAGTAAATCTCGTGGGAACGTCATTAATCCTGATGATATTGTTAATGATTTTGGTGCCGATACTCTAAGAGTTTATGAAATGTTCATGGGACCTCTTGAGAAAACCAAACCTTGGTCCATGAATGGAGTGAAGGGTGTTTATAATTTTCTCTCAAAAGCTTTTAAAACTTTTGGAAACACGGACCTTTATAGTGAGGACTCGGAAGAAACTCTGAAGCTTCTTCACAAGACGATTAAAAAAGTGACTTCAGACATAGAAGAAATGAAATTTAATACTGCTGTTTCGGCACTGATGATTTTTACCAATCATTGCGCTAAAGAGAAGAAATTTTCAAAAGAGACAGCAAGTTTATTTGCTTTAATTTTAGCTCCACTGGCTCCTCATGCAGCAGAAGAAATCTGGCATTTGACCGGAAACGATAAATCTTTGACCTATCATAGCTGGCCTAGCTTTGATGAAGCTCTAGCAAAAGATGACTTAATAACTATGGCCGTACAGGTCATGGGTAAAACGAGAGCCACTCTTGATGTTGCGGCAGATATTTCAAAGGAAGATTTTTTAAAGTTGGCAAAAGAAGACGAAAGAGTTTCAAAGTACTTGGAAGGGAAAACGATTGTAAAAGAAATCTTTGTTCCTGGTAAGATTTGTAATTTTGTCGCTAAGTAAAATTAACTAAGCAGCATTTTAGCGTCGAGCTGGCTCAAAATAAATTCCGGCTCGTCGATTTCATCATTTTCCTGGTAATAGTCAAATGTTCCGAAATAATCTGAAAGTGAATTTAGATAGTCACTTAGCGCCATAAATTTAAAATCAAAACTTTCCATTTCAATCTCCTATTTGTTTCAACCTTAACAGATAAGCCAGAGCACAGTGTTAAGGAATTATCAGGGAAACATTAAGATTTTAGTTATCAAGCACGCTTTGATTTCCTAGAATAAGGTGAAATTTTTAGGAGGATATATGAAATACCGCATCGAATCAAAAGCGCAGTACCAGACTTTTTATAATAATAGTCTTGAGGATAGAGAGGCCTATTGGAGCGAGCGAGCTGAGACTTATGAATGGTTTAAAAAGTGGGACAAGGTTCAGTCTGGAAATTTCAACGAACTCAATGTCAAATGGTTTGAAGGAGGGCAAACTAATATCACCGTCAATGCTCTTGACCGACATGTAAAAAATCACCCAAATAAAACTGCCATTCTTTGGGAGCCCAATGATCCAAATGGTGAAACTAAAACTTTTACTTATAAAGAACTTCTAGAAGAAGTTAACCGCTTTGCAAATGTTCTCAAAGATCAAGGAGTTCAAAAGGGTGATCGTGTCTGTTTTTATATGTCCATGGTTCCTGAACTTTTAACTGGAGTTCTTGCCTGCGCTAGAATTGGTGCTGTTCACTCTGTCGTATTTGGAGGATTTTCAGCTAAGGCTTTAGCGGGACGAGTAATAGATTGTGAGGCAAAAGTGGTGGTTACTAATGATCAAGCCTATCGCGGATCGAAAACAATTGAGCTTAAAGAAATAACTAATGAAGCCTTAAAAGAATGTGCAAGTGTAAAATCAGTTTTATGTTTAAGACATACTGGCGCTAAAGTTGAAATGATTGAAGGTAGAGACCTTTGGTTAAATGATCTACTGCGTAGCGCTTCTACAGAATGTGATCCAGAGAAAATGAACTCTGAAGATCCTCTTTTTATTCTCTATACCTCTGGTTCAACGGGAAAACCGAAAGGACTTCAACATACTACCGCTGGTTATATGTTATGGGCTGCAGAAACTTTTAAAAACATATTCCAAATGGGAGATGACGATATTTATTGGTGTTCAGCCGATATTGGTTGGATCACAGGACACTCTTATATTGCCTATGGGCCTCTTCTTAATGGAAATACCCAGGTTATGTTTGAAGGAATTCCCACATACCCCGACTCAGGAAGATTTTGGGATGTTATTGAAAAATATAAGGTTTCTCATTTCTACACAGCTCCTACCGCCATCCGTGCCCTTCAAGCATGTGATATCGAACTCGTTAATAGGGCCGATCTTTCTAGTCTAAAAGTACTTGGAACCGTTGGAGAGCCTATAAATGTAGAGGCTTGGACTTGGTATAATGAAGAAATTGGAAAAAAGAAATGTCCTATCGTTGATACTTGGTGGCAAACGGAAACGGGTGGCATCATGATTTCTAGTTTAGCAGGAGTGACTGAATCCATTCCTTGTTTTGCGACACTTCCTCAACCTGCCATTAAGCCTGTTCTCGTTGATACTGATGGTAGAGAAATTCAGAGTAACCCCGCAGAAGGAAATCTTTGCATTGAATTTCCATGGCCTGGAATGGCAAGAACAATTTACGGTGATCATGAAAGATATCGTCAAACATATTTTAGTACCTATCCAGGAAAGTACTTTACAGGAGACGGAGCTAAACGAGATGCAGACGGAAATTACAGAATTACCGGAAGAGTCGATGACGTCGTTAATATTTCAGGACACAGAATTGGAACCGCAGAGGTTGAAGATGCCATTGATGAACATGAATCAATTGTTGAGAGTGCCGTAATTGGAATCCCTCACGAAATAAAAGGAGAAGCATTGATGGGATTTATGATCCCTACTAATAAAGATGCAAACTCAAAAGAAATTTTAAAAAAGGTGAATGAACTTATTACCGAGGAGATTGGACCGATTGCAAAACTCGATCGAGCCATTATCGTTCCTGAACTTCCAAAAACGAGATCAGGAAAAATCATGAGAAGAGTTCTAAGAAAGATTGCCTCGAATGAGCTTGATAGCCTAGGTGATACCTCCACTCTTTTAAACCCAGAGATTGTCGATGTGATCATCGAAGCCATGAGATCTGAATCTTGATGAAATTAATTCTATTACTCGTGCTGAGCTCTTGTAGTCTCAGCACGGTAAATAAAAAAAGCGATATCTACCTTCCTCAAAAATTTATCTCGCATACAAAGCAAGGTCCTTTTGGTAGCTATCTTCAAATGAATATTAATTTTACTCCCGTAAAAGCTTTATTCGAAGATCTTGACCAAGACCTTGGCAATTCGCTTAATAAAAAAAATGCAAGAAAAGAAGCACATATCACTGTTATTACTCCTGTTGAATACCGGAAAGTACTTGAACCAGCGGGATTGAATATCCATAAAATCAATCAAATAGCAAAAGAACTAAATATTCAGCAAAGCGAATTTGAAGTTATTTGTCTTGCAAGAGCTGAACGGTTCGAAAAGAGCACCTACTACCTCGTAGTTGATTCCCAAGATATTCTCAATATTCGAAGGACTATTTTTAGAGAGTTTACAAAACTAGGAGGTAAACCCTCCCAATGGGATCCCGAAAATTTTTACCCTCATATAACGGTGGGATATTCTCATCGCGATCTCCATTTAGAGACGGATGGAGTCTATAAAGGTTATAATAGCTGTTGGAGAAAGGTGGAGATATGATGGATGATTTAAGATTATACGCGATTGTTGGTTTAATTTTAATTGTTCTGATTTTAGTTTCGAAAAGTAGAACAACAACAATAAAACGTCCTAAACAAGGTTTTGAAAACACCTCGAAAAAAAGCTCACCTTATTCAAATTCGAAAGCCGATTTTTCAAGTCGAATTTTCAAACTTTTCTTTTCAGTAACTGGAGCAAAGAATTCAATTCAAAAAAAAATTGAAATGACTCTCTTAGACTCTCATGGTGAAATTAAACAGAATATTGATGTCAATGACCAACAATTAAAAAGTCTCATTCAAAATTTAGATAAAATGGAGGCGATGGGTGTCGTCTCACCAGAACTCGCGCAAAAAATACGTGAGAAGTGGGGCTAGGCTTCAAGTTGAGATATTTTTTTTAATAGAACTTTCTTGTTCAAAGGTTTTAAAATATAATTTTCTGCACCTCGAACAGCGGTAGTTATGATATCCATTTCTTGAGCAGAAGCGCTAATTATATAAACTGGGACTGACTTTAGAATTTCGTCAGAGGACCTAATTTTTAAAAAGTCATAAGCTGTTTCTAACTCCAAGTTCAAATCCAAAAGAAAGAGCTCTGGCGGATTAGACTTAATCACTTTAATCGCTCCAGCAATAGTATTCACACTTGAAATCACATGCCCCTCGGGTTCGAGCAAACCCTTTACTAGCTTGATCACCAATTTATCATCATCTAAAACTAAGATATTCATATAAGCCTCTATATCTGATCGGCACATATCAAAAAGTATTAAGAACATTTTAACATAGGTTTATCGAGGCTTAAATTTCAATGACTTAGCGACTACGATAGATTCTAATTCTTACCTTGCGATCCACGTCACGATTGATTTCAACCTTGTCTGCGAACTCAGAACCATAGTCTACTAGCTCTATTTTCTCATCCTCAATTCCACAACCTAAAAGATACTCTTTGGTCGCTTTAGAACGGTTAAGACTTAAAGTTTTGTTTCTCTCTTTATCGCCCAAAGTACTAGCATATCCTTCTATAACAATTTTATTCACATGAGAGTCTGCTTTGATATGATGACAAAAAACAGCTAGCCGAGTCTGCTCAGTTTTGGAAATTTTAGCTGAGCCAGTAGCAAAATATAGACTCTCTCCTCTTGCGAGTTTTCCAAATTGTTTTTCTTCGCGCTTTATTTTTTCAGTTTTATTTTTGGAAGTGGGAAAAAACTTAAGCCCAATATAAGATCTTAGATCTGTTGAGTTCTCTTCGGATACACTACCTACACCAACTCCTCCAAACAATGCGACCTCATTCGAGTAATTATATCTAAGTCCGAGATTACCTTCGGATGGTATTTGTTCGTTTTCTGAATCGTAAGGTGTGTCTCTATAAAACTCTGCAGTAAGATCTAGCTTTCCAAATAAAGGGGCTAAGAGCCCGATTGAAAAATGAAACTGCCTTCTATGGTCTACAACATCAAATTTTGCACCTTGATTTTCTTTATGACCTAAATTTAAAGTGAACTGAAAACTTGAAAATGCTTTATCCATCGCAAATCCAAAATAATAGCCCATATCTTCATTTGAAGTATAGTATTCATCGTTTCCTGTAGCGAGATAAACCCTTGGAGTGAAACTTATGGCAAATTTTTTATTTTCATAGAATTTATATTTCAGATCTAATACAGAGTCACCTAAAGTATAAATCTCTTCATCCTCAGTTTCGTCTTTAGGTATGGCCCTTTCGTAGGTTGCAAAAGAACTCAACCCTAATTGCAGACGATGATTAAAACGATAGGCTCCTCCAAAGTTAAAAGTATGCATCCACTCTATAATATCCGTTTGCCTTTGATTTCCATCAACCTCTATAAAGGGGGCCCTCACATAATTATAACTTCCTACGATAATATATTCGTAATCATTGGTAACAAATCCATCTGTTAAAAGGGCATCTTCTACAGTGGCAAAGGTAGGGCTATTAGAAAAATGAAATTTTTGAAGATTAATCGCCCAAACAGGAAATATCATGAAAAAAGAAAAAATAACCGACCAAAACATTCTTTTCATTGATCCTCGCTAAATAATTGAATTAATTCTTTAATTTTACTTAGACCAAAATATCAGACCACGGTGGTATTTTTTGCCACAATTGAAGCCCGTCTCACCAGTCGTATCATGGATGAAAGGGAGTTTTTTATGAAAATACTACTGGCAGGGATTTTGGTCATGTTTTTGATTTCCTGTGGCAGAAACGCCTTTGTGGAAAGTGAAAGCGGTGGCGGGGTTATTATCACGCAACCTGTATCTTCTGATCCAAACGATCCTGAACAACCAGAGTGTCAAAATAAAATTGTTTCTCTAAGTCCCGGGATGGCCAATCAAAATTCCCATCCCCTACCTTTTAATTTTCCAACGACCTCGGTTGGTGTTCCTACCCATAGAGAAGGACCTATTGATTTTGTTATGGACACTCAAATAGTTCTTCCTTTTAGTCTTAGAAACTTAAATACTCTCGAAGATGAAGTCATCTCGATTAAGCTTAAATATAAAGCTTACCAAATGTATAATCCTAATTGGCATCATGAATCTCAAATTTGTCATTCGATCGATAATTATTGTTCAGGTGATAAAGCGAGTGTGAATGGGCACCTTAATCATCACGCGAACTATGTTTGGCACAATAAAGACTTTAGTGAGTTAATCTCGGCAATACCTTCACGTTATCACAATCCTAATTGTAGTGAGAGAGATCTAGATATTGAATGGGATGTTATGAATGCTATTGCGCCCACAGATGAATTACTTCTCAACGAACTTCCAGATGATTACTCAGTCATTATAGCAGATGATCATTATATAAAATCTGCGAGCTTGGAAATTGAGTATTGCTCGTTTGATGAAGTAATGTAATTTCCTTATACTTCGCTCAGTCAGCTGGTAAAAAAAAGGGCCGCGAATAGCGGCCCTAAAAAAGAAACTTCTTGGCAATTAGTTATGATCCGCAAGCAATGCACCTGACTGACCGATTTGCCAGACTTCTTATCACTTAATTCTTCTCTCGGTCAGTGGGTAATAAAAAGGGCCGCGAATAGCGGCCCTAAAAAAGAAACTTCTTGGCAATTAATTATGATCCGCAAGCAATGCAATCCTCAGGATTATCCAAGGAGCACATCATTGCTTCTTCATCTGTGTATTGTCCAGGTTGTGCTTGAATAACGCCATCAGCTGATGCGGCCATCATTCCAGCAGCTGCGTTTGCAGATCCTCCGCTCATTTGCATGGAATTTGCATTCTCCTGAATCTTAGCTCCAGTATTATTATCTTTAACAGTAAACTTAATCGCATCACTAGCGGCTTTCGTTCTTAGATAATACATACCAGTCTTAAGTCCTGATCTCCAAGCATGGAAATGCATCGAACTTAATTTCCCCATATTCACATCTTGCATATGAATATTAAGAGATTGAGATTGGTCGATATAAGCTCCCCTATCCTTGGCCATATCGATAATTGATTTTTGCTTGATTTCCCAAACAGTTTTATACAGTTCTTTTAGCTCCACGGGTACTGAATCAATATTCTGAATCGATCCATTATTTCTAATAATCTCATTTTTCATTTGCTCATTCCAAAGATCAAGACTGATGAGGTCTTGCACAAGATATTTGTTAATCACAGGAAACTCTCCTGAAAGAACACGTCTTGTGTAAAGGTTGGAAGTAAATGGCTCTATACACTCATTATTTCCTAAAATCTGAGAGGTTGAAGCTGTTGGCATTGGCGCCATAAGAAGCGAGTTTCTTACCCCATGATTTTTAATCTTCGCTCGAAGTCCAGCCCAGTCCCATCGATCACTCGGACGAACACCCCACATATCGTGCTGTAGCTGTCCTTGAGAAATTGGAGAGCCTTCATAAGAGTCATAAGCTCCATCTTTTTGAGCCAAATCATTAGAAGCAGAAAGGGCTGCAAAATAAATCGTCTCAAAAATTTCCTTATTAAGCTTTTTTGCCTCCTCGGACTCAAAAGGCATTTTAAGTTTTGCAAATGTATCAGCAAGACCTTGAACACCTAGTCCAATTGGACGATTTTTCTTATTTGAATATTCAGCTTCTGGCACTGGGTAATAATTAAGATCAATGATCTTATTTAAGTTCACAGTAGCTTTATAAACAACATCAAAAAGTTTTTGATGATTATATTCAACACCTTCAACAAACTTTGGAAGAGCGAGAGAAGCTAGGTTACAAACTGCCACTTCATCTTTTGAAGTGTACTGAATGATTTCGGTGCAAAGATTAGAGGACTTAATCGTTCCCAAGTTCTTTTGATTCGATTTCTCATTTGCTGCATCTTTATAAAGCATAAAAGGAGAACCTGTTTCAATCTGAGATTGAAGAATTTCAAACCACAACTTTCTAGCAGGAATCGTTTTCTTGGCACGTCCCTCTTTTTCATATTTTAGATACAATTCTCTGAATTTATCTCCATAGCTATCATCCAAACCTGGAGCTTCATGAGGACAGAATAAAGACCAATCTTTTTCTGCTTCGACTCTTTCCATGAAAAGATCATTTACCCAAAGAGCATAGAAAAGATCTCTGGCCCTCATTTCTTCTTTACCGTGGTTCTTTTTAAGCTCTAAGAAATCAAAAATATCCGCATGCCATGGCTCTAGGTAAACAGCAAAGGATCCCTTTCTCTTTCCCCCACCTTGATCTACATATCTAGCAGTATCATTGAAGACTCTTAGCATGGGAACAATTCCATTTGAGTAACCATTGGTTCCTTTAATAAAAGTTCCTTTGGCACGTATATTGTGAATCGAAAGTCCAATTCCACCAGCTGATTGAGAAATAAGCGCACAATCTTTTAGCGTGTCATATATCCCTTGAATCGAATCATCTTTCATAGATAGAAGAAAACAAGAAGACATCTGAGCTTTATTAGTTCCAGCATTAAATAAAGTTGGTGTCGCATGAGTGAACCACCTCTCACTTAAAAGATGATAAGTATCCATTGCTGCATCAATATCATCTTCATGAATCCCAAGAGCGACTCTCATTAGCATATGCTGAGGTCTTTCAACTATTTTTCCATCGATTCTTAAGAGATAAGATCTCTCTAGAGTTTTAAACCCAAAGTAGTCATACTCGAAGTCTCTAGAGTATGCGATTTCTGCACCAATTCTATCTTTATGCTCTTTTGCAAGATTATAAAGTCTCTCAGAAATAGCTGGCATAGGCTGACCCGTTTTCGCATCAACATGATTAAAAAGCCTCTCTACAGTTTCAATAAAAGAATCACTAGTTTTCCTGTGAAGGTTAGCTACGGCAATTCTTCCAGCAAGTCTTGAGAAATCCGGATGAGTTGAAGTCATATAAGCCGCAACTTCAGCAGAAAGATTATCTAATTCTTCCGTTGTGATTCCATCGAAAAGCCCCTGAATTGTTCTTTTCGCCACTTCCATAGCGTCAACGAAAGTAGTGTTTAAGCCGTAAGTCAGTTTCTGAATTCGGTGTGTGATCTTGTCAAATTGTACGGGCTCTTTTTTCCCGGAACGTGTGATTACAAACATGTGTCTCTCCTAAATGTCCTTATTACTAGAAATCCATATCTAAATTAAAATCAAATCCACCATCGCCACTCACAGAGTTCATAACACCGGCTTTTTGATATTCTGCGACCCTCTTTTCAAAGAAATTTGTTTTTCCTTGAAGAGAAATAAGTTCCATCCAATCAAATGGATTTGGAGTTCCATAAACTTCAGGAACTCCAAGCTCACGCAGAAGTCTATCTGCTACGAACTCAATATACTGCTTCATATGATCAGCGTTCATACCAATTAGTGAAACAGGAAGGGCTTCACTAATAAACGCCTGCTCGTACTCAACGGCTTCGCGGATAAGTGCTTGAACAGTTTCAACAGGAAGTTTTTCATTCAAATGCTTATACAGAAGACAAGCAAAGTCTGTATGAAGTCCTTCATCTCTTGAGATCAATTCATTGGAGAAAGTAAGACCCGGCATAAGTCCTCTTTTCTTTAACCAGAAAATAGAACAAAAAGAGCCTGAAAAGAAAATTCCTTCCACCGCAGCAAACGCAAGAAGTCTCGTTGCAAAATTTGCTTCGTCAGAATAGATCCACTTCATGGCCCAGTCAGCTTTCTTTTGAATGCAAGGGATATTGTCTACCGCTTTAAAAAGATAGTCTTTTTCTTTGGCATCTTGGATGTAAGTATCAATGAGAAGCCCGTATGTTTCAGCATGGATATTTTCCATCGCGATTTGGAAACCGTAAAAACATCTGGCTTCAGGAATTTGCACGTCATTATAAAATCTAAGGCAAAGATTTTCATTTACGATCCCGTCACTTGCGGAAAAAAAGGCAAGTATATGTTTAATATAATGTCTTTCGTCATCGTTTAGTTTATTCCAGTCATCAAGATCTTGATAAAGATCGATTTCTTCCGCCGTCCAAAAAGACGCCATCGACTTTTTGTACATCTCCCAAATGTCGTTGTACTTGATGGGTAAAAGTACGAATCGATCATTGCTTTTGTCTAACAAAGGTTCGTTTACAGACATAACTTCTCCTTAAGTATTGCTATACCGTTTATTCTCTGCGTAATTAATTTAAGGTGTTTCCAACCATTCGTTCCTCCTCGGGAGGGACTTCATCATTGGAGGATCTGGCTTTGTGCGTAATCAATTCTGATCAGGCGCTTTACAGTTGCGGGACAGCTTCGGAGTTCCACCGAATTCACTCTCAATGATTGCTTAATCCTAGAGTAAAGGGTGCTTAACTTTCGGGCCAGAAAAACTTTCTTACAATATCTAATTTTTTGGAATATACAGTGGTATCAACCGCTTAACACTTTCTTAACACCACAATATCTAGGGGTGGTGTCAAAGACATAAAACACCCTTTATTTAAGCACTCATAGTCATTATTGGGTTTTTTAAATAAAGAATATAGAATCAAGGCATGAAAAGATTTCGCTGGATATTTAATCTCCTCACACTCGCTGCGTTAGCGTATGCTGTGTTAGAAATAAAGAGTTTTCTAGAGATTAATTTCGTTGAAAACGACACCAAAGCAAAACATCAGCTCAATCAATTTCTAAATGGAAAAGAACCGCAGCCTAGTAGGCGTGCTATAGCACCTGAAACCAAAAATTCAGAACCGTCATTGCCCCACCCGACAAAACAGGAATAGTGAGATTATCATCTATATTAAAAGCGCTCACGAGCTCGGAGAGGGCTCCAACAACGGCGCTAAAAAAAGCGAAGATAATAATATTTTTCGAATTATTATTGATCATTAAAAAATAAATCATTGATAAGCAAAAACAGCTCATAAACGCTGCAATCGTTCCCTGTAAAGTTTTGTTGGGGAGAAGTCTGTCTTTACCAAGATAAACTCCAACTATACTAGCTATTGGGTCAGAAAATATTAAAAACAAGATGGCCAAGACTGCTATCTTCTCTGGAAAGAGATAGATGGTTAAGGCGACTCCTAGAGCATAAAAAGGCAAGCCTGAGAAGCTTAGTTTTTCAGAGCGACGCATGATGGGACCAAAATGCTTCTCCAGTGCTGAATTAAAACTAGGGTTTTTAAACCGTCTAAAATCAACAAAAAAACCAAAAAGAGCAACGCCGATAGAGAAATGTGCAAAAGCGATAATGGGAAACTCCAAGTAATAATATCCCAGTAGACCTAACACTCCCACAACCACATGCCATACCCTTCGCATAAGATGTAATTCTGATCGTTTCGCTAAACTAATTTCTTTTCCCTCACTGAGCTTTCAATAGTATAATTTCCCTCTATAATATAATGGACCATAACGAAAAGATACTATGAATTTATCGCAGCAACTACAGGACAATAACACACTTTTAGGACAATCACGGCGGTGTAAAATATGGGCCGTGGGTGGCGGTAAAGGTGGTGTCGGAAAAAGTTTAGTGACGGCTAATACATCAATTTGCCTTGCCCTTATGGGTTATAAGGTTGTCACTGTAGACTTAGATCTTGGTGGTGCAAATATGCACACTTGTCTAGGAATTCCTATCCCCGAAAAAACTTTGTCAGATTATATATCTAAAAAAGTTTCTAACTTCAGCGACCTTCTGGTTCAAACACCAGTGAAAAATTTAAGCATTATTTCTGGTGCCCAAGATGAACTTGGAATCGCGAACTTAAAACAAATGCATAAAAACAAAATCCTCTCCAAGCTTGGAAGTCTGGATGCCGACTATGTCCTTTTAGATCTTGGTGCAGGTACGACTTTTAATACATTAGACTTTTTTATCAGTGCTGATAAAGGAGTTCTAGTCATACTTCCTGAGCCTACTTCTATTGAGAATACCTACCGCTTTATAAAATCAGTCTACCATCGGAGACTTAAAATGATTGAGGAGCTTTTGGATATACAGCCTCTGATCAATCAAGCCATGAACGCTAAAATCAATACACCTCAGAGCACTCCCGTTGATTTAGTAAAAAAGATTTCAGAACTCAACCCTGAGATGGGACAAAAGCTAAGAGCTGAAATAGGTAAATTCAAACCGCAAATAATTATTAATCAAATTCGTAATCAACAAGATATCGATATCGGATTTTCGATCCAAAGTGTTTGTAAAAGATATTTTGGAATAGATATGGATTATGTTGGATATTTGGATTATGACTCCTCGGTATGGCAATCCGTCAAAAAACGCAAACCGCTTTTAATGGAATTTCCAAACTCGAGACTAGTTAATAATTTTGATCGAATCGTACACAAACTATTGGAGATAAACTAACGTGATGGCCATGGAAGAAAGAAACAATTATTACGAAGTACTCGAAGTTGACCCTTCTGCAACCTTACAAGAAATCCATAATGCTTATGTTAGAGCTAAGAATGCTTACTCAGGAGATTCTGCGGCTTTATACTCTTTAATGTCACAAGATGAATGTGACAAAATAATCAATCAAATTGAAGAGGCCTATTCAATATTAGGTGTAGCAGAAAAACGAAGAGAATATGATCGAGCGCGTGGATTTAATCAATCATTTACACCAGAGGGCTTCCAAGAAGAGATCATTAATAAGCCAGACTACATGCCTCACAAACAAGAAGTCGATAAATCGCCCTCTATGGCACAAATGCATAATGAACTAATACAAGAAAATGTGAGAAAAGAAGAATTCAGGTATCAACAAGAGCATTCTTCAAGATCAGAGGCTTCTGTTTCAAAAATTCAAGCCGTGAAAAAATTTGGACTTAATTTCCAAGAAGATCCTATCTTTGAACAAGAAATAGAAAATTGTAATGAGTATACTGGTGAATTTCTTGCCAAGATTCGTGAATACAAAGGCGTTACTATTGAGCGGATGGCAGATATGACGAAAATTTCAAAAACCTATATCAAGCATATAGAGGCTGATGATCATGAGAACCTCCCAGCGGTGGTCTACACCAGAGGATTTGTTTATCAATACGCAAAATGTTTAAAGCTCAATCCTGATATTGTTGCAACTTCATATTTACATCATATTAAGCGGCTTAAAAACCCTACCAATGTCTAGAATCAAATGAGTGAACGGCATCAAGTTGAAGTAACTTCACAAGAAAGAGAAGAATTCAAAAGACTTGACGCTTTTTTAGCAGCAAAATTTCCAAAGTATTCTCGAAGCTTAATTAAAAAATTTTTTGAAAAAGGTTTTTTTACCTCAAAAGATACTAAGCTAGATTTAAAAAAGATCCCTTCAAGTGATTGTGTCATTTTTTTTCATGAACCTGATCCCGAGCCTGTCGATATCCAACCTCAAGACATACCTTTAGATATATTATTTGAGGATGAACACCTTATTGTGATCAACAAACCCGCGGGGCTTGTGGTTCATCCCGCAGCGGGAAACCGTGATGGTACCCTGGTCAATGCACTGCTATTTCATATCAAAGACCTCAAAGGTATTGGTAGCGAATTAAGGCCAGGCATTGTGCATAGACTGGATAAAGGGACCAGTGGAATTATGGTCGCAGCAAAATCTCAAGCCGCTCATGAAGGATTGGTCAAATTATTTTCAAGTCACGATATAGCTAGAAAATACCAAGCACTCGCTCTGGGAGCAAGAATACCCTCTGAACAAACTTTAGAAAGCATGATTGGCAGAAGCTCCCATAACCGGCTAAAGATGACCACTAAAACGAGTCAGGGGAAATCGGCCATGACACATTTAAAAGTTGTGGAATATTTTAAGTTTGTTTCTCATATTGAATGCACTCTCGAGACCGGTAGAACACACCAAATTAGAGTTCATTTGTCGGAACTTATAAATGCTCCCATTATAAATGATCCTCTTTATGGACGAGAGGGTGACGCTAAAAGACTTCTTTCAAACGATATAAAATCTATTCTCAAGGGTTATGAACATCCACTACTTCATGCAAAAGTCCTGGGATTTAAGCATCCCATTACAGGACAAGAAATGTATTTTGAACAAGAGCCTCCAGAAATCTTTCAGCGCTGTCTTGAGCAATTTCGGAGTGAAAGTGAATAGTCTCTTAACTAAAAAATACTCTCAAGGTCGCTTTGAAGTTTTTCCAGAGAGGCCAGAACTCGATATCATCCACGTTAAACAGGAGCACACCAGTATTATTAAAGAGTATACGAGTGAAAGTTTGGAAGATATTGTCGCCGATGGAATCATCACAACCTTTGAATGTCTATCTAATAAGGCTTTAGCAATAAAAACTGCCGACTGTCTTCCGATTTTATTTCTGGGTGATAAGGTTGCTCTCGTGCACGCTGGATGGAAAGGACTAGCAAACGGAATTTTAGACCATAAACTCCTTACTCAAGAATCATGGTCTCATATCCTTATTGGTCCCTCTATTCATCATTACGAGGTTCAGCCAGACTTTAAAGATAATTTTCCCAATTCCCCTCATTTCTCACAGCGAAATAAGGCTTTATTTTTTAATTTACAAGCAGAAGCCTTAGATCAGCTTAAAGAACTATTCCCTCAAAGCAAAATAGAAGATACAAGAGTGTGCACTTGGAAAAATTCTCGCTATAATAGCTACCGACGCGATAAAACCAAACAAAGAAACTGGAATATATTTATAAAGGATTAAAGTATGTCTCAAAGAACTCTCACCACTCAAGGCCTCGTTCTCCCTAAATTTATTTTTATACTCATAAGCATTGGAATGATCATTGTCAGCGCTTATCTTACCAACCATTATATGGACACTTTTTTTCCCTCAGGATTAAAAGGTACCTCGAACCTTTGTAATATAAGTGATTTTTGGGGTTGTGATAAAGCAACGCTCTCTCCTCTGGGTAATCTAGCAGGTATACCGACTTCATTTTTTGGGCTTATGATTGGTGTGATTGGTTTAATTGGTGGGGTCATTGGTCGAAAAGAAATAGAGTCAACGCTTAAAATTTTATTTGCAATAAACTTTTTAGGCTGTCTCATTCTATTTGCCTACTCTCTTATAGCTCTTGGTGGTCTTTGTCCGATGTGCTTTGTTTATTATGTTTTATCAGGAGTTGGAACTTTCATGCTTTTCAAAATGTCAGATCTCAACCCAGCAGTTGATGTGAGAGTTGCAGGAATAATGGCAGTTGGTTTTCTGATCCCCGTTGGGGTTATGGCCATGCATATCGGATCTAAACAGAAACAAAAGGAACTTTTGGCTTCGTCTTACATCAAGCAGTTTCAGTCTCTAAAAGATTATGGGGATCCCGTAACGGAGTCACCTTTTAAGCTTCACTCTGCCTCTGAAAATTTTTCGGACGGAAAAATTAGAATCAGTGTGTTTTCTGACTTTCAATGTCCTTATTGTAAGTTAGCTGCGGAGCAAACAGAAGAAATTATCAAAGATTTTGGGGAGAAAGTTAATATTCAATATTTTTTCTATCCTCTAGATTCGACTTGTAATACAAAAATGAAAGGCTCGCTTCATCCATTTGCCTGCTACTCCGCCTATTTGGCAGCTTGCGATCAGGAGAAGTTTAAAGAGGTTCATGACTATCTTTTTGCCAATCAAGAGAGTATTAGTTTCGAAAAGCTTAAAGAGTGGCAGTCCAAATTTGAACTCTCAGGGTGTTTTGAAAATGAAAGTGTCAAAGACTACATTCAGCAAACCTTAAATGCAGGCGAGCAATTTTCACTTAAGTCTACGCCTACAATTATTGTTAATGGGAAAAAGCTCGAAGGTCTTATTCCTTATGAGCATATGAAGGGAATATTACAATCACTTACAAAATAATTGAAACACATTGCCACCTGGACTATCTTAAGCAAATGCCATTAGAAGAGATTATCCAACAAGCAACTGATAATGGTGTTGAAAAATTCATAACCATAGCTGTTGAGCCTGATAATTTTGATAGAGTTAAAGAGCTAGCCGAAGCTCATAAGAATGTTTTTTATTCTCAAGGAATTCATCCTCATGATGCAAAACTTTCTTCTCCTGAGGCATTAGCAATAATTCGAAAACGCACCAGCGAGAAAAAAATGGTTGCGGTAGGAGAAATAGGTCTCGACTATCATTACGATAACTCTCCTAGAGATAAACAAAGAGAAGTTTTTAAAGAGCAACTTGAAATTGCTATTGATACCAATAAACCAGTCATTATTCACTCTAGAGACGCTGATGATGATACAATAGAAATCTTAACTCAATATGCTCCTAAGCTTTCTCGCAAAGGAGTCATTCATAGTTTTACTTCTGGGCCTGGATTGGCAAAAAAAGCGATTGAGCTAGGATTCTACCTTGGCTTTAATGGAATAATAACCTTCAAAAATGCTGATGCTGTAAGAGATATCGTAAAACTTTGTCCGATAGATCGATTATTACTTGAAACCGACTCCCCTTTTCTTACTCCAGTACCTCATCGAGGAAAAGAAAACGCGCCTTTTCATCTGCCTCATATCTTAGAAAAAGTGGCAGAAATTAAGTCTCTTCCCACAAATGAAGTTGAAAAAACTTGTTATCAAAACTCAATGAATCTCTTTAATCTTTAGGTTTAAAACCTTTAAGAGCTGATGCCATATTATGAGTCAGTTCTTGATTGCGAGCGGGCTTTTTCTTTGAAGACATAGAGGTAGACTTGGCTGATTCTTCTTCAAGCAGATACTCTGGAAAAAATGGTAATTCATCTTTAAAAACGATTCTATCCAAGTGCTTAACAAAGTTAGACCAATGTCCAGTATTCTGATCAGTGCGCTTGATCGTTTCAAAAGTGTGCATTTTAGAATCCATAAGATCAATCAAGTGAACTAGCATCGCTTCACTGGTCTGTGGAATCTTAGGTGAACCATAGGCATATTCACCATGGTGAGAGAGTAAAATATGTTTAAGATGGAGTTTTAATTGATAAGGAAAATCCTTTATTCGATAAGAAAACCGGTCTACCATCTCGACCCCCTTCACCAAGTGACCAACAAGCTTTCCTTCCTCGGTATACTCGACATTATAATCGTCAGTAAGCTCATAGATTTTACAGAGGTCATGTAATATTGCTCCTGCTACCACATAATTTTTATTAACGTTGTAAAAGTCAGAAAGTTGATTAGCGAGATTTGCACAAGAGAGTATATGTTCCAAAAGGCCAGACTGATATGCATGATGAATCGTTTTACCCGCCTGCCATTTAAAAAGGCGACGTTTAATTTCTTTGTCTTCCAGAACGTTTTTAAGAAGATCTCGGATATAGACATCTGTGAGTTTTTCTACAATGACCATAAGCCTGTCATACATAACTTCGGGCTTTTCAGCAGCCTGATGGATAAATTCATCTGGGTTAATATCTTCTTTAGGTACTTCTACAATATCCTTAAGTATAAATTGTTTACGCCCCTGAAAAATATTTACTTTTCCCGCCGCTTTAACAAATTTTCCCTTCTCAATGCGATCGTAAATTTCTTCAGCATTGGCCCAACTCCTCCCCTCCAGGTCACCGGATGAGTCCGAGAAAATAATATTGAGATACTTCTTCCCATCCTTGGCTTGCGCAAGGGCAATATGCTTCACCAAAAAGGTGTTTTCCACTTCTTGCTTGGGTTTCAAATCCTTGATGGAGAGCCTATTCATGAGAATTCCTTCAGTTGTAAATGGCGAAGATATTAACAGAAAAATGCGGGTATTCAAAGCTATGTAAATATGGGATAAATCCCTAAATTTTTTAAAAGGTGGTGACAATGAGCACAATTAGACTTGGACTCAATGGATTAGGCAGAATTGGACGAGGCATTATCAGAGAAATCGAAAGACGCAAACAGCTAGGCGAGCTTAAGAATATTGAAATTGTCGCGGTTAATAACCCTGGGAAAGCTGAAAATTTTCTTAACCTTCTCAAACATGATTCACTCCATGGGAGATTTCCTGGAGAAATTAGCTTGGAGGGTGAAGATATCATTCTAGCCGGATCCAGCAGACTTCAGTTTTTCGCTGAAAAGGATCCTTCTGAAATCGATTGGTCTTCTCAGAATATTGACGTTGTTATCGACGCAACTGGAGTTTTTAAAGATCAAGCAGGACTTGGAAAACACCTTAACGGAACTGTCAAAAAAGTTATTATGTGTGCCCCAGGAAAAGACCTTGATGGAACTTTTGTTATGGGAATTAACCATAATGATTATGACAATTCAAAACATCATATTATCTCAAACGCAAGTTGTACGACGAACTGTCTTGCTCCTGTAGCGAAAGTTCTGCATGAAACTTTTGAAATCGAAAATGGTTTTATGACCACTGTACACGCCTATACTGGAGATCAAAGGATCCTTGATGCCAATCATAGCGATCCAAGAAGAGCTCGAGCAGCTGCGATGAATATTATTCCAACTTCAACCGGTGCTGCAAAGGCGGTTGGACTTGTGCTACCTGCTCTTAAAGGTAAGCTTGACGGTTATGCTGTTAGAGTTCCGACACCAAATGTTTCCATGGTTGATTTAACCGTTAATCTAAAAAAGACAGCTACAGTTGAAACCATTAATGCAGCCATGAAAGAAGCGGCTTCTGGTGAGCTTAAAGGAATCCTTGGATACACAGATGAGCCACTAGTATCAACTGACTTTCTTGGCGACTCTCATTCATCCATCTTTGATTCTCAACTGACCAACGTTATTGGTAATCAGGCCAAAATCGTTACTTGGTATGATAATGAAGTTGGGTTCTCTAACAGAGTGATTGACCTTGCCCATTTTATTGGGGGGAAACTTTAAGATGGCGCTTAAGGATATCACTCAAGCTGAGCTTAATGGTAAAAGAGTCATCGTCAGATTTGATTTCAATGTTCCT
>CEQY01155624.1_pt1 | contig 19925 bp, 16 predicted proteins | sample 361391 | NCBI WGS metagenome assembly CEQY01 (sample SAMEA2621075, study PRJEB7988) | marine metagenome | isolation source: saline water (ENVO:00002010), including | reverse complement strand
CTCATGTCAGCAACATTACTTTCGCTAACAAAAAAAGATAATGTTGTATTAAATCCTTCACCAACATAAACATTTTTTTTATCTGTTGATAAATTAAGAAATGCATCTGCTTCAACCTCATAGAACTCTTCATTATTTCTATCAAAAAAGTCATCAAAAGGGTCACTGAATGGATCAAAAAAATTATTAAATGGAGATTGTTTAGGTTCATTATAGGAATTATCAACTTCTACTTTTCTTCCATTAACATTAATAGTTTGTTCATTAATTTGAATTGAAAACCCAGGAATTTCAAAAATCCCAATTTCAATAGCTGTATAATTTTGAGTAATACTTTGGCTGCTTGACATTTTTCCATTCACAAAATTTGTTGAACTTGATGAAGATATACCAGACTTTCTAAACCCAGGAATTTCGGGAAATTGTCCATAATTTTTTATTTGGCTATTTTCTATTGTTAATGTAATTTTTAAATTATTTCCAATAGATAGTTTTTGAGGTGCAATAGATACGCTAGCCTCTTGAGAAAAGGATAATAAACTTGGGTATATTAACAATACCCCCATCATAAGATATTTTAAAAAATTAAAAATCACTTTCAAATTTAATTATTTGAAAATGTAAGAGTTTTAAAAAAAAATTAAAAAAAGTTAAATTATGATATCGCTTTGATATTCCTTTTTAGTCCTTGGAATTTAGTTCTTTTTACAGCGGACCCTTCAAATATTTTGTTAAATGTATCTTCTGTTAGCTCAATCCAGTCCTTTTTTTTCAGGTCTCTTAATTCTTTTTTTGGTATAAACTCTTTCTCATTATGAGGAACTGATTTTTTATTCCAAGGACAAACATCTTGACATATATCACATCCAAAGATCGAATTATTTATTGATCCTCTAAGTTCTTTAGGTATTTTCTCTTTATTTTCAATGGTAAGGTATGATATGCATTTATTTGCATCTATTACTTGAGCTTTTGTAATTGCATCTGTAGGGCACGCATCAATACATCTAGTGCAATTACCACATCTGTTTAATACAGGTTCATCATATTCGAGATCTAAATCACAAATAATTTCCGCTAAGAAAAAATAACTCCCTTGATTTTTATTGATTAGTAAGGAGTTTTTTCCTATCCATCCAACCCCTGATAATTTTGCCCAGGCTCTTTCATGAATTGGAGCACTATCTACGAAAACTCTACCTTCTACTTCTCCAATTTTATCTCGGATCTTTATAAATAATTTTTTTAATTTATTTCTAAGAACCTTATGATAGTCTCTGCCATATGCATATTTAGAAATAATAAAGTTATTTTCACTAATTAGCTTTTTTGGTGGAAAATAATTATAGGATAATGATATTACAGATTTTGCTCCTGGAACTAATTTTGTAGGGTCAAGTCTTTTATCAAAATTTCTTTCAAGGTATGACATACTTCCTTGATAGCCTTGCTTAAGCCAATCCTCGAACTTTTTTTCTTCTTCATGTAAAAATCTGGCTTTTGATATGCCACAGCTAGAAAATCCAATTTCTTTAGCAATTCTTTTAACTAATTGACTATTTCTTTTTTTCATTCAAAAATTGAATTTTGAAATCCACCTTTTGGATTAATCCCGAGATGATTGTAACTTCTTTCTGTTGCAACTCTTCCTTTTTGTGTTCTTTTAATATATCCCTCTTGAACTAAGAAAGGTTCATAAACTTCTTCTATAGTATTAGCTTCTTCTCCACAAGCAGTTGCTATTGTTTTTATTCCTACTGGGCCACCATTAAATTTATTTACAATAGCATCAATAATCTTGTTATCCATTTCATCAAGACCTTTTTTATCAATTTTTAAAGCATCAAGGCTTTTGATAGAAATATCATGAGTAATTTTCCCATTCCCTTCAACTTCAGCAAAATCCCTAACTCTTCTTAGTAAGTTATTAAGTATCCTCGGCGTTCCTCGACTTCTTTTTGCTATTTCTTTTGCAGCTTTTGAATCAACAGGAATATCTAATATTTCAGCTGATCTATTTACAATTTTTTCGAGAATATCTTTTGAATAATATTCTAATCTAAAATTAATGGAGAACCTAGACCTTAATGGTGCGGATAAAAGACCTGATCTTGTGGTGGCACCAATTAATGTAAAAGGGTTAAGTTTTATTTGAACTGACCTTGCACTTGGACCAGAATCAATCATCAGATCAATTTTAAAATCTTCCATTGCAGAATAAAGATATTCTTCAATTACTTTATTTAATCTGTGAATTTCATCAATAAACAACACGTCTCCTTCTTCTAAATTTGTTAATAAACCGGCTAAATCAGCAGCTTTCTCTAATACTGGACCTGAAGTTACTTTTAAATTTGTTGAGAGCTCGTTTGATATTATATGTGATAATGTAGTTTTTCCTAGGCCAGGTGGTCCGTGCAGGATAACATGATCTAATGGCTCAGACCTTTGTTTTGCTGCTTTAACGAAAACTTTTACGTTACTAATAATTTGTTCTTGACCTAAAAAGTCACCGAAAGATTTTGGTCTTAATATATTTTCAAATTCTTTATCTTTGGAGCTTGAATTATTTTCAGAACTTAAGTAATCTTCTCTCATAGCTATATATTGCTAATTTAAATATTTTTTATGCGTCGAATTGTAATGTTATTAGTTTTTGTTCTATTAATTATTTTTTTATTTCCTGTAGAACAAAAGAATAAAGAGTATTCTATTTCAGGGTTCACTATGGGAAAAATTCCATATAATATTAAATATATATCTAAGGAGGTCTTATTGAATAAAAATGAAATTGATTCGATTCTAATTAGTTTCAATAATATATTTTCTACATATATACCCTCATCTGAAATTTCAGTAATTAATCGTTCTTCCGGAAAAGTAAATATTAGTGATGATTTTTCGTTTTTGCTTGATCAAAGTAAGTCTGTTTATAAATTTACTGACGGATATTTCGATCCAACAGTTGGCCCTATTGTTAACCTATGGGGTTTTGGTCCAGAAGAATTAATAAATAATCCACAAAAGTCTGAAGTCAATAATTTATTGCAATATGTCGGGTTAAATAAAATTAAATCAGGTGACAACTTTTTGATAAAAAATCAAAATACTTATATAGATTTTAGTTCTATAGCAAAAGGGTATGCCGTAGACATTTTATATAATTTTTTGATTGAAAAAAAAATATTTAATTTTTTTATAAATATCGGAGGAGAGGTGCGAGCCAATGGTAATAACATAAATAATCTTAACTGGGTCGTTGGAATAGAAAACCCATTTGAAATTGACTCAAACTTACCTATTGCTACTGCTTCATTGGATAATTTATCAATTGCTACTTCTGGCAATTATAGGAATTTTTATAAGATTGGAGACTCTCTTATTTTTCATACTATTGATCCAAAAACAGGATACCCGTCTAAGACAAATATGTTAAGTGCTTCAGTCTTTTCAGAAACATGCTTCTTAGCAGACGCCTATGCTACTTCATTTATGGTAATGGGTTTTGAAAAATCAAAAAAGTTATCTTCATCGATAGATGAAATAGAAGTACTGTTAATATATTATGATAATAATGGTAAAATAAAAAAATATTTATCTGAGGGTATTAAAGAAAAAATAAAGCTTATAGAGTAATCTGGATTCTTGTAAGATACATGTCTGATGTCATGTATAAATATTCAAAGTTATCATCAAAAGCACAATTTGCTGTTTTTACTTTAGTTCTAATAGTGCCAATATGTTCTCCATTTTCCTTGATGACTAGAACACCACCAGGCCCAGTAGCAAAAACATATCCAGATGGATGGACTTTTAGACCATCAAATAATCCCTCATCTTTTTTAGCTAACTCTGATCCATCAAAGAAAATTTTTGGATTTTTAATACCTTTATTTGTTAATCTGTATTTCATTATGATAGGGTTATCATTATCTGAGTTTGCCACATATAAAGTTCTTTCGTCACTAGAAATACTTATTCCGTTGGGTCTAGATAGGTCTTTGATTAATAAGTCCAAATTTCCGTTAGCTGATAATTTATAAACTCCATTAAATGGAATTTCTTTTAATTCATCTTTGTCTCCTTTAAGTAGTCCATATGGTGGATCTGTAAAAAAAAGATTTCCTTTTGAGTCATAAACTAAGTCATTGGGGCTATTCAATAAATTTTTATTATATGATTTTATTACACTTGAAATTTTTTTAATATTCAAGTTTTCAACTTTTGCTATCATTCTATCTCCATGCATACAAACTATAAGGTTACCATTTGAGTCAATAGTTAGGCCATTGGTTCCAGCTTTTTTGTTATTTGGCACTTTACCGCTATAGCCTATTGGTTTTGCGAAAACACCTAGACCATTCTTTTCATTCCATTTATAAATAACATTATTAGGAACATCTGAAAATAAAAGAGAGTTTAGTTTTGTTGACCATATTGGACCTTCTGACCATTCAAAACCCTCTGCGAGTATTTCTATTTTTGCATCTGATTTAATAAACCTATTTATTTCAGGGGATAGCCTTTCTATTGAGCCTATGTATCTATCTTGATTATTTTGATATGGAAAAAGAAATAAGAGAATTAAATTAATTAACATCAGCTAAGATATTATGGAGTTGCTTAACTTCCACACATCTCACAATCATCTTGATTGTCAATCGAGCATTGCATTGCTGCCTGTTCCTGCTCTTTATCTATAGCCTTCTCATCTTTTACAATTGTAAATTTAATTGCATCAGCTGCAGCTTTTGTTCTTAGGTAATATAATCCTGTTTTAAGTCCTTTTTTCCATGCATGAAAATGCATCGATGTTAGTTTACCGAAGTTAGCATCTTGCATATGAATATTCATACTTTGGCTTTGACATATATAAGCTCCTCTGTCAGCTGCCATATCAATGATACTTTTTTGTGATACTTCCCATACGGTTCTATAAAGTAGCTTTATGTCGTCTGGAATTTCTTTAATATCCTGAATTGAACCATTTGCAGCCATTAATGTATCTTTCATATTCTCATCCCAAAGCTTAAGCTTGATAAGATCTTTAAGTAGGTGCTTGTTCACAACGATAAACTCACCTGAGAGAACTCTTCTAGTGTATATGTTCGAAGTATAAGGCTCAAAACATTCATTATTTCCTAAAATTTGTGATGTTGATGCTGTTGGCATTGGCGCTAATAGTAGAGAATTTCTCACACCATGTTTTTTAACTTCTCTCTTTAGTTTTGTCCAGTCCCATCTTTTTGAGCTTGGCACTACGCCCCACATATCAAATTGGAAAATTCCCTTTGAGACGGGAGAACCTTCATAAGTTTTATAAGGTCCTTCCTTCTGTGCAATTTCCATTGACGACTCCATTGCAGCAAAATAAATTGTTTCAAAAATTTCTGTATTTAATTGTTTTGCTTCAGGAGAATCAAAAGCGTGTCTCATTAATATGAATGTATCTGCAAGACCTTGAACACCAATTCCAATAGGTCTATGTCTTAAATTTGAATTTCTAGCTTCTTCTACTGGGTAATAATTTACATCAATAACTTTATTCAAATTTTTGGTTATGACTTTAGTTATTTCATAAAGTTTTTGGTGGTCATACGTCAAGTCATCCTTAACAAATTTATTAAGTGCGATTGAAGCAAGATTACAAACCGCAACTTCATCTGGAGCAGTATATTCAATTATTTCTGTACATAAGTTTGATGATTTAATTGTTCCTAGATTTTTTTGATTAGACTTTATGTTGGCTGCGTCTTTATATAGTATGTATGGATTTCCTGTCTCAATTTGAGCTTCTAAAATCTCGAACCAAAGGTCTTGAGCCTTTACCGTTTTTCTTGCCTTACCATCTTTCTCATATTTTTCATACAGCCTTTCAAACTCTTCGCCATATGTTTCGTGAAGGTTTTTTGCTTCATCTGGTGAAAATAAGGACCAGTCTTCATTGGATTCAACTCTTTTCATAAAAAGATCAGGTATCCACATGGCATAAAAAAGATCTCTTGCTCTTAATTCTTCTTTACCGTGATTTTTCTTGAGTTGTAGGAATTCAAAAATATCTGAGTGCCATGGTTCAATATAAATTGCAAAACTACCTTTTCTTTTTCCTCCTCCCTGATCGACATATCTAGCCGTCATGTCAAAGTTTCTAAGCATCGGGATTATTCCATTAGAAACACCATTTGTGCCTTTAATGTATGATCCTGTACCTCTAACATTATGAATACTTAGACCAATACCTCCGGCAGATTGAGAAATTTTTGCGCATTGTTTTAAAGTATCATAAATACCATCTATACTATCTTCTTTCATAGTTAAAAGAAAGCAAGACGAAAGCTGTGGTTTAGGCGTTCCTGCATTGAAAAGTGTTGGAGTTGCATGAGTAAACCATTTTTCAGAGAGAAGATTATATGTCTCTAAAACTGAATCAATGTCATCCATATGTATACCAATAGCAACACGCATTAACATGTGTTGCGGTCTTTCAATAACTTTTCCATCAAGTCTCAATAAATAGGATTTTTCTAAAGTTTTAAATCCAAAATAATCATAACTAAAATCTCTATCATAGATGATTGAAGAATCTAGTAAGGCAGCATTTTTATTTATAACGCCATAAACTTCTTTTGAAAGTAGCGAAGCATTTTCTCCTGTTTTTGGATTTACATATGTATAAAGCCTTTTCATAGTACTAGAGAAAGACTTACTTGTTGTTTTGTGAAGATTAGATACAGCTATTCTAGCTGCTAATGTTGCAAAGTCAGGATGTTTTGTTGTAAGTGTTGCCGCGGTTTCTGCTGCTAACTCATCTAGCTCCTGAGTAGAGACTCCATCATAAAGACCGTCAATAACTTTTTTTGCTATTTCTATTGTCTTTACAAAATCAGTATTTAGCCCATAGCTTAGCTTATCAATTCTAGCTGTAATTTTATCAAATTTTACTGATTCTTTTCTTCCGTCTCTTTTTATTACTAACATATTAATCTAATTTAAAAGTCTTCTTCTAATGAAAATTTTGGAGTATCAGCTTCGTCCTCTTTTTTGAGTACTCCAGCTTTCTGATATTCAGCAACTCTCTTTTCAAAGAAGTTGGTTTTACCTTGTAATGATATCATTTCCATAAAATCAAATGGATTTGATGAGTTATATACCCTTGGACATCCAAGCTCAACAAGTAGCCTATCAGCTACAAATTCAATATATTGGCACATCAAGTCAGAGTTCATACCTATTAATTTAACAGGTAAAGCATCAGTGACAAATTCTTTCTCTAAATCAACAGCATCCTTTATAATTTCAACAACCGTATCTTTTGGAAGTCTATTAATTAAGTGTTTAGTATATAGGTGACATGCAAAATCACAGTGGAGACCTTCATCTCTAGAAATAAGTTCATTTGAGAAAGTTAGTCCTGGCATTAAACCTCTTTTCTTGAGCCAGAAAATAGAACAGAAACTTCCTGAAAAGAAAATTCCTTCTACAGCTGCAAAAGCTATTAGCCTTTCGGCAAACGTTCCGTTATCAATCCACCTCAGAGCCCAGTCAGCTTTTTTCTTAACACAATCTAGTGTTTCAATTGCATGTAAAAGCGTATCCTTTTCTTTGGGGTCATCAACATAAGTATCTATTAGAAGTGAATACGTCTCTGAATGAATATTTTCAATAGCAATTTGAAATCCGTAGAAGAACTTAGCCTCTGTATATTGAACATCAGAGACAAAATGTTCAGCAAGATTCTCATTAACAATACCATCACTTGCCGCAAAGAATGCCAAAACATGTTTTATAAAATGTCTTTCTCCATCATTGAGATTTCCCCAATCTTTTAAGTCTTGACTCAAATCAATTTCTTCTGCAGTCCAAAAGCTAGCTTCAGCTTTCTTATAAAACTGCCAAATATCATCGTGTTCAATTGGAAATAATACAAATCTGTCAGCGTTTTCTTGTAGTATTGGTTCTAGATTTTGCTCTTTATTTTGCATTTTAGTCATATTTTATATAAAAAAAAGACAAAAAAGTCCTCGCCATTACATTAGTTTTTTGTAACATAATGACTAAAAATTTTTAGTCAATAAGTGGTTTATAATCTTTGTGTTTGGAAGCTATGAACAGAAAAACATTTGGTAATTTTTATCTTCTGCTCTAGGCTGTACAAATATTATAAAAAGAGTTTAAAATATCAAAACATATTTCAATGGTTTTTTATTTTTTTTTATTTTTTTTCTAATTTGATTTTTTTGATTTGAATAATACAGATAAAATCATAAATTTGCACTCGTTAAAAAATTGAAGATGTACGCAATAGTAGAAATATCTGGTAAACAATTTAAAGTGGAGAAGAATAAATTTATCTACACTGATAAAGTTGAACCTAAGTCTGGTAAAAAGGTAGAGTTTGATAATGTCTTATTTATCAGCGACAAAGGGAAAGTTAAAATTGGTAAGCCTACAATCAAAGGATCTAAAGTAACAGGAGAAGTCCTATCTCAACTTAAAGATGACAAAGTAATTGTTTTTAAGAAGAAAAGAAGAAAAGGTTATAAAGTTAAAAATGGTCATAGACAGCAAATGACAAAAATTTTAATAAAAGATATAAAATAAGTTATGGCACACAAAAAAGGAGCAGGTAGTTCAAAAAACGGAAGAGAGTCTCATAGTAAAAGGCTTGGAATTAAGATTTTTGGTGGACAAAAAATAATTGCCGGAAATATAATTGTAAGACAGAGAGGCACTAAGCATCACCCAGGTAATAATGTAGGTATGGGAAAAGATCATACTCTTTTTGCATTATCTGATGGTGTTGTAGAATTTAAAAAAGGCAGAAATAACAGATCTTTTGTTTCTGTTGTTGAAGCTAGCTAGAATTTTCTATCTCTAATCTTCTCAAAATAATTTTTTAATTCTAATATATTATCTGGCTTGCCAGAAATATCTGATAGTATATTCATTCCTTCTTCGAAGTATATATCCATTTTTTGTTTTGCTATCTTATCTATCTGATATTTTAGCATCATATCTGTTATAAACTTTATTTTATTTTCTTCTTCTTTGTTATCATTCATTAATTTTAAAATACTTTCTTTATCGGTAGAATTAGCTTTTTCTAAAAGTTTTATAATTAAGTATGTTTTTTTGTTGGATGAAATATCTCCTCCAATTTTTTTTCCAAATTCAGCATTTCCAAATACATCAAGATAATCATCCATAAGTTGAAAAGATATTCCAAAATTTTCACCTGCTATATATAGCTGATCTGTTATTGATTTTTCTTTATTAGCAATTAATCCTCCTAATTCTAAGCTGAAGCCAATTAAAACTGCAGTTTTCAAAGTAATCATTTTAAGATATTCATCCTCAGATATTTCATTTTCAACTTCAAAGTTCATATCATATTGTTGACCTTCACAAACCTTAACAGCAATCTTATTATATCTTTGGAATGTTTTTTTAAATGTTTTTTCTTCTACTTTTTCCAACATCTTATATGCAAAGATCATTAGTAAATCACCAGCTAAAATTCCTATATTTTTATTCCATTTTTTATGGATAGTATCCTTTCCTCTTCTAATATCAGCGTTGTCCATAATGTCATCATGGATTAAAGTGAAATTATGAAAAAACTCTAATGCAATTGATGGTTCTGTAATTTTCTCTATGTCTTCTTTAAAAAGAGAATAAGAAAGTAATGAAAGAATTGGTCTGACCCTCTTACTTTTAAGGTTTAATATATAATTAATAGGATCATAAAGCTGATCTGGTTTCCCTTGAATTCTAATTTTTTTAATTTTAGAATTTATGATTCCTTGATAATTTTTGATTTTGTTCATGTCAATTCCAAATCTATAGTTCTTTTTTCTATATCAGTATCAATTACTAAAACTCTAATCGCTTGCCCCAACCTAAATATTTTTTTACTATTTCTTCCGGTTATTCTCATTTTTTCCATATCAAAAATATAATGATCATCTTTCATGCTTGATATTTTTATAAGACCCTCACATAACGTATCAACTATTTCTGCATAAATTCCCCATTCGGTTACCCCTGAAATAACAGCCTCAAATTTTTTACCAATAAATAGTGACATATATTCTGCTTGTTTATATTTTATTGATTCTCTCTCAGCTTTAGTTGCATTGATTTCCATTTTAGAACTGTGCTTACACATAATATCATAGTATGTTTTTTCTTTAGGTTTACTTTCATTCATGTAGTCACTCAAAAGTCTATGAACCATCACATCTGGAAATCTTCTAATTGGTGAGGTAAAGTGAGTATAATGTCTAAATGATAATCCAAAATGTTTTTCTTTAGTTGTTGAATATTTAGCTTTTGACATTGATCTTATTGCAAACTTTTCAACTGACCTTTCCTCTGGTTTACCTTTTATCTCCCTCATCAAACTATTTAATGAATTTGCTAAACTTCCCTCATTAGTGTTTATAGTATATCCAAATTGACTAATATAATTTTTTAATTCACTTATTTTACTTTCTTGTGGATCTTCATGTATTCTATAAACAAAAGGATAGTTTTTTTTCTCTTTTTTTTCAATTGATATAATTTTTTCAGCAACTAATTTATTCGCAAGAAGCATATACTCCTCAACCATTTTATGAGTGTCTTTCCTTTTTTTCTTAAAAACTTCAATAGGTTTCTTCTCATTGTCAAGTCTAAATTTAATTTCATTACTACTAAAATTAAATGAACCAGAATTAAACCTTTTTTTCCTTATTTTTTTTGCAATTGTATTTAAAGTTTTAAGCTTATTATGAAAGAGACCATTTTTATTATTAATTGAATCCTGAGCTTCATCATATGTAAATCTTTTTTTTGAATGAATAACAGTTCTCCCAATCCAATAATCTATTATTGAAAATTTAGAATCAAATTTTATAATTACCGAATAAGTTAATCTATCAACATTAGGCTTTAATGAGCATAAATTATTTGAAAGTTTTTCTGGAAGCATGGGTATAGTTCTGTCAACTAGATAAACTGAAGTAGCTCTTTTTTCTGCTTCCTTATTAATTTTAGTTCTAATATTGAAAAAATGTGATACGTCTGCAATATGAATACCAATTGAAATGGTATCGTTTTCTTTTTCTACTGATAATGCATCGTCGAAATCTTTTGCATCATCTGGATCAATTGTGAATGAATCAATTGATCTCAAGTCTTTTCTGTTTTTAATTTCCTTTTCTGAAATTATTTCATTTAATAATTCAGTTTCTTCTATTACATCAAAAGGAAATTCAGTAGGGAGATCAAAATCATGAATAATTGATTTTATCTCTGTATCATTCTCTCCTATATTTCCTATACTTTTAATGATCATAGCTTCAGGTTTTTTTGTGCTGCTTCCCCAGCCAACAACTTTTGCTAGATATTTCTTTTTTTTAGAAAACTTTTCAGATCTTTTTTTTCTAATGAAAAAATCAACAAAAACCTTTTTGTTTTTTGGTATGAAGAAAGCAAAACCTTTACTGTCTTCAACTGTTCCAATAAAATCTGTTGTTTTCCTTTCTAATATTTTGATTACCTCACCCTCAAGATTTCTTTTTGACAGGTGATGCGAGACTCTGACCTCTACTTTATCACCGTGAATTGCACCCTTAAGGTTTCTGCTTCGAACTTTAATATCTTCTGAAAACTCATCGATTTCAATGAAAGCATATTTTTTATTTACATGGTCAACAACTCCTTTTAATGTATATCCTCTTGAGCTTGATCTTTTCTTTCTCTTTTTAAATTTCATCATCTAAAATTTTAAACTCAAATACCTCAGAAAGGTTGTTTATAAGTTTTTTTTCTATATCAGCTATATCAACTTTTTTATTTATTTCTCTTTCAATTGAGGTAACGTCTTTTCCCTCTATTCCGCAAGGAATAATATTTTCAAAATATTTTAAATTAGTATTTACATTTAGCGCAAGTCCGTGCATTGTTACCCATCTACTAGTTTTTACACCCATGGCACATATTTTTTTAGGTGATTGACTTTTATGGTTTACCCACACTCCAGTTAAACCATCGACTCTTCCAGCTTCTATTTTTAATTCTTTTAAAGTTAAAATTACAGCTTCTTCTAAAAGCCTTAAGTACTTATGGATGTCGGTAAAAAAGTTTTCAAGATCAATTATTGGGTAGACTACTATTTGTCCAGGTCCATGATAAGTTATGTCACCACCTCTATTGATTTTATAAAAATCTAGATTTTCTCTTTCTATTATATCTTTATCAATTAATAAATTATTTTCATCTCCACTTCTTCCTAAGGTATAGACATGAGGGTGTGAACATGAAAGAATGTAATTCTTTGTTTCAGAAAAATTTTTACTACTTCTATTATTTATTTTAGTTTTAACAATTGAGTCAAATAATTCCTCTTGTCGGTTCCAAGCTTTTTGGTAATCAATGTGGCCAAGCTTTATCCACTTGATTTTATTATTTATTGTAGTATTCAATGCAGTTTGAATTTTAGAAACCTATTCTCTCATAAAAAGATTTCTATCATATATCAATTTACCATTTATATTCCATTCTCTAGTAATAAATGATTCATTTAAATTAATTGCCGATTCAGTATGTTTAATCTCTCTTTTCTTTTTGCCAGACTTATAAAATTCAGTCCACGTCCCAACTGGCTTATCGAAAGAAAACTGTCCAGTAGCAGCAACGTCTCCATTTTCAAAAAAGGCATAATATTTTCCTTGTTTTTCACCGAACCTAACTTGAATAATTTCTTTTATTTTCTTTTTTTCAGTATCCCAAAAAAACCTGATTGATTCATTATACCATCCAAGAGAAAAAAATTCTTTATCCTGTAATATATCAGACCTATTAAATCTTACCCATCTGTCATGTTTCAACCCATAGTAGAATATTCCCTCTTCTATAATTTGTTCCCCTAATCTTTTTTTATAGGGACCGTGCATCATAACTGCATCCTCAACAATTTTTTTAGATCTAATTATTTTTTTCTTTTTCTTATCATAGAAATAAATTTCTTGAGCATACTCATTTTTGATTTCTGGAATTTTAATGTAATGAAAGTTTTCATAAACTAAATTTCTTCCACTAGTAGTTCTTATAAATCCTTTCTTAGTTTTGATACCGAAAAAAACATTCTTTTTTTTCTTTTCCTTTTTACCAATCATGAGAGTATCTTCATCCTCTTGAAAAAGGAGGTCATAAGATGTTATTGTATCTGTATTTAATCTAAATATATCCTGACTATTTACTGTTTTAGGTATTGAATAAAATAAAACGATATAAAAAAAAATTTTTCTTATCATGATTTGATAACGAGAATATAGTAAAAAAATTATTTTGATAATATATCAAGGCTTCTTCTGACAAAACCTGTCAAATCAGAACCAGTCAACATATTCTGAGAAAGTAATGCAAGATCGTAAAGTTGAGACGCAATTTTTTCTTTTGTTTTTTTAGTTTTTGCCTTTAAAATCTTATCAATAGTTTTATGGTTGCCATTAATGCTGACGGAAATCATCTCACCTGGAGCACCCATCATCATAGGATTTCCTCCACTTGTCTTTGCCATATCTTGCATCCTCCTAAAGAACTCAGGTAGAGTAATTGTAACAGGGCTATCATCTGGGCTTAGTGCATCAACTGTAAGTACAGTTGAATTATTATCAATAATTTTTTCAAAAATCTCTTTTAATTCTTTTTGATTCTCTTCTGTAATTACCGCTTCTTTTTTTTCATCTTTATCAATAAGCTTATCCAAAATGTCTGCATCAACTCTTTTAATTTGTGTTTTTTCTAATTTTTGTTCTAAATGATTAATATAATGGCTATCAATTACATTATTAAAAACAACCACATCATAATTTCTATTTTTAGCATCTTGAATAAACGAGTCTTGCTTCTCAGTATCGGTTGTATAAAGTATTACGTGATTTTTATCTTTATCTTTTTGAGTTTTGCTAATATATTTTTTGTACTCATCAAAAGTTCTCATTTTTCCATCAACACTTTCAAGTAATGCAAGTGACTTGACTTTTTCATAAAACTTTTCTTCTGATATCATACCATACTTTACAAATAGATTTATATCCTTCCATTTCATTTCGTATTCACCTCTGTCATCTTTAAATAATTCGTTGAGTTTGTCGGCAACTTTTTTAGTTATATATGTATTAATTTTTTTTACATTTCCATCAGCCTGAAGATAACTTCTTGATACGTTAAGAGGTATATCCGGTGAATCTATAATACCATGAAGAAGCATTAAAAACTCTGGAACAACGTCCTTGACTTCATCGGTAATAAATACTTGCCTTGAATAAAGTTGAATTTTATTTTTCTGTACTTCAAAATCATTTTTAATTTTTGGAAAGTATAATATTCCAGTGAGATTAAAGGGATAGTCCACATTCAAATGAATCCAAAATAGTGGTTCTTCTGAGAAGGGGTATAGCTCCTTATAAAAACTTTTATAGTCTTCATCTTTTAGATCTTTAGGACTTTTATTCCAAATAGGACTTGGATTATTGATAATATTGTCAACTTTAACTGTTTTATACTTAGGATTACCGTCTTTATCTTTACCGTCTTCCTTTGATTCATCTTTTTTTCCAAATTTTATTTCAACTGGCAGAAACTTACAGTATTTGCCTAATATATCATTAATTTTTGCTTCCTCTAAAAACTCTTTCGACTCATCATTTATATGCAAAATTATTTCAGTTCCTCTTTCTTTTTTATTTGATTCTTTAATTTCAAATTCAGTATTACCATCACATCTCCAGTAAGCTGATTTATTTTTTGTGATGTATGACTTTGATTTGATTTCTACATATGATGAAACCATAAATGCTGAATAAAATCCAAGACCAAAATGTCCAATAATTTGTTGTTCGTCCCCCTTCTCTTTATATTTTTCTACAAATTCCGTTGCACCTGAAAAAGCAATTTGATTAATATATTTTTTTATTTCATCTGCAGACATACCAATTCCTTTATCCAAAATTGATATAGTTTTTTTCTTTTTATCTAGAGAAATTTCAATTGTCAAATCGCCAAGTTCTTCTTTAAGCTCACCCATTTGAGATAAGCTTTTAATTTTTTGAGTTGCATCAACTGCGTTTGATACTAATTCTCTTAAAAATATGTCATGGTCTGAATAGAGAAATTTTTTAATTATTGGAAAAATATTCTCTGTATTTATTGAAATATTGCCTTTTTCTTTCACTTTATTTTTTATCTAATTCTGTCTGATTCTCTAACTAATAACTCGTCTTTTCTAATAAATCTATTTGATAGAAAATTAAAAAATATTGCCAAAAATATTAAATAAAATGAAATAAGAAAACTGATTTTATCATTGAACTCAATATATGTTTCATTATAAAAAATATCATACAAGAAATATATTATTAGCACCGACGTAATTAATGAATTTAGAGCTCCTAATTTAATTTGATTTAGTCTATTTTTATAGCTAAATATAGAGATCAGAGCAATTATACAGGATCCAATTACCAGACCGGAAATAAAAAAATTATCATACAAAATACTTGAATCTCCACCCTTGAAATCAACCGTAGAAACGTATCCTGTTATTATTGTTTCAACGGAATTATTTTCATCAAATGAAATTTTTTGCCAAACAGGAAAAAAAAACGTAGAAACTAAAGCACCAATGTATAAGATTAAGAATATTGTTTGGATTCTCTGTATCATGCGATTATTTTGTACAAAGAAATAAAAAAATGAATTAAAAAGTGAGGTTTTTTATTGAGATATCATATCATGGAAAAAATTATCATGGATGGCAAATCCAAGAAAATGCTTCTACTATTCAAGAAGAGATTGATAATGCGATATCCTTATTATTAAAGAAAAAAATTAAAACAATGGGTAGTGGTAGAACAGATACGGGAGTTCATGCTACTAATCAAGTTGCTCATTTTGACTATGACAAGCCTATAGATAACTCTTTTTTATATAGAATTAATTCATTCCTTTCAAATGATATATCAATTAATTCAATAAAGAAAGTAAAAGAGAATATCAGTGCAAGATTTGATGCAATAAGCAGAGAGTATATATATAAAATTCATTGTGTTAAATCACCTTTTTTAAATGATAGATCTCTATTTTATCCTAAAAAAATAAATGTAAGACTAATTAATGATGCATGTAAAGTCCTTATCGGCCACAGTGATTTTAAAACTTTTTCAAAAGTAAAAACGGATGTCAATAACTATAATTGCCAAATAAGTAAAGCTGAAATTCAAAAAGAGGGTTATAATTATTATTTTACTATTTCTTCAGATAGATTCCTCAGAGGAATGGTTAGAGCAATTGTGGGTACAATGATCCAAGTTAATGAAGAAAAAATAAGTGTAGAATCTCTCGAAGATATCATACTAAAAAAAGACAGGAAGTATGCTGGGCCTTCTGTTCCTCCACATGGTTTATATCTCAGCAATGTTTTATATGATAAAGAGATATACTTATGAGTAACAAAAATATTAGTGGAAATATATTTGATGTAAAAATCTTAAATAGACTTTTTGTCTTTTGTAAGCCCTATATGGGAGTTTTTTATGCCTTAATATTTTTGACTTTAAGCTTATCAGTGCTCCAGCCGATAAGACCATATATAACCCAAATAATTATTGATGACTATGTTAGTTTAAATGATCTTAATGGCCTGAGGAACATGATATTTTTATTATTTGCTTTATTAATTGTAAATGCTATAGTCATGTATTTTCACACATATCTGTCTGGATGGTTGGGGCAGAATATTATTAAGGATATCAGAATTAAACTATTTTCTCATTTACAAAAATTTAAACTTCAGTTTTTTGATAAAACCCCGATTGGCAGAATAGTAACAAGAAATGTTTCTGATATAGAAACTATTGCAGATATATTTGGACAGGGTATTGCAGCCATAATTGGAGATATTCTACAACTCTTTGGTATAGTTGTCTTAATGTTCTACATAAACTGGAAATTAACTTTAATAAGTTTAGCTACTTTACCTTTCCTTTTTATGACAACATATATATTCAAAGAAAAGGTAAAACAATCTTTTAATAATGTTAGAAATGCAGTAGCTAATCTTAATTCATATGTCCAAGAACATATTATTGGGATGAATATTGTCCAAATTTTTGGGAATGAGGAAAAAGAATACAAAAGATTTAAGGAAATTAATGAAACGCATCTAAATGCTAACCTAAAAGCTGTTCTTTATTATTCTATTTATTTTCCTGTTATGGAATTACTTACATCGATCGGCTTGGGTTTACTTATTTGGTACGGATCAAATCAGCTTTTTACAGAAGAAGTTACTCTAGGTGTTTTAGTCGCATTTATAATGTACTTACAATTGTTTTTTAGACCTATCCGAGCAATTGCCGATAGATTCAATACACTGCAGATGGGTGTTGTTAGCTCAAAAAGAATTTTTGATTTGCTTGATAGAAATGAGACAATTGATTCAAATGAAAAATTAATGGAAATTCAATTAAAGGGAGATATAGAATTTAAAGATGTATGGTTTGCCTATAATGATGAGGAGTATGTATTAAAAAACATATCATTTAAAATTAATCATGGAGAGTCAGTTGGTTTCGTAGGGTCAACAGGGTCTGGTAAAACGTCTATTATCAATTTAATTAATAGATTTTATGATTTTCAGAAAGGAAATATTTTAGTTGATGGAAATGATATTAAAGATTATAACTTATCATCATTAAGAAATAATTTAGGAATGGTTTCTCAGGATGTGTTCTTATTTTCTGATTCTATATATAATAATATCACTTTATTTAATAATGCTATAAAAGAAGATGAAGTATGGAATGCAATAAAAAAGGTTGGAGCAGAAAAGTTTATTAATAAACTTCCTAACGGATTACAATTTGATGTAAAAGAAAGAGGTATCTCTCTTTCTGTTGGACAGAGACAATTAATATCATGTATTAGGATTATGCTATATGATCCAAAGATTATTCTTCTTGACGAAGCAACCTCATCGATTGACTCAGAGTCTGAATCTATGATACAAAAGGCAATCTCTGAAATTCTTAAGAATAGAACTTCTATTGTTGTTGCTCATAGATTATCAACAATAAAAGAGGTAGATAAAATTGTAGTTATAGACTCTGGTGAAATAAAAGAAATTGGTAACCATAAAGATTTAATTCAAAGCAATGGTTTTTACAATAAACTTTATGAGATGCAATATAAAAATATAGCAAACTAATTATAGCTGTTTTTCACTTTCTAGTTGTTGATTATATAAGTCAAAATACACACCTTCTCTTTCCAGTAGGTTTTTGTGATTTCCTTCCTCTATAATTTTTCCAGAATCAATCACAATAATTTTTTTTGCTAATTTGACAGAGGATATTCTATGTGAAATAATTATAGATGTTTTATTCACCATAATTTTTTTCATGTTTTCTAGTATTATATTTTCTGTTTTTGTATCAACAGCAGACAGACAGTCATCTAGAATTAAGATTTTAGGTTCCTTTATAATTGCTCTGGCAATAGATACTCTTTGTTTTTGCCCACCTGATAATGTTATTCCCCTTTCTCCAATTTTTGTTTCAAATTTTTCTGGAAAAGAATTTATATTTCTTAATAAATCAGCATTTTCAGCCGCTTTTTTCACTGACTCAAAACTTTTATTTTCAGTACCAAATAATATATTATTTTTAATAGTATCAGAAAACAGGAATACATCTTGAGGCACATACCCTATTTGTTTTCTAAGATGCGAGATGTCAAGTTGTTTAATGTCGGTATCATCAAATAAGATTTGACCTTTATCAATATCAAATAACCTTAATATGCTATTGGCTATTGTGCTCTTTCCTGAACCTGTTGAGCCAATGATACCTAAAGATTCTCCAGGCTTTATCGTGAAAGAAATATTTTCCATTCCTTGAATTCTCGTATCAGAATATTTGAAAAAAACATTCTTAAACTCAATTTTACCTTGAAGAATAATTCTTTTATTTTCAGATGAGATTATATCTGAGCTTTCTTTAAGAAACTCATTAATTCTTTTTTGAGAGGCAGATGCTCTTTGTATGATACTAGTGATCCAGCCTAAAGCTGTTACTGGCCAAGTTAATAAATAGACGTAAATTAAAAATTCAGCTATATTACCGATAGATAAATTACCATCAAAAACTTCTAATGCACCAACATAAACAGTTATAATAATACTAAGACCAATTAAGGTCATAATTACTGGAAAAAATAGGGCAAGTACAAATTGAAGCCCTATCGATTTGTTTTTATACTCCTTACTTTTTTCCGAAAAAACTTTCTCAAAATTTATTTCTCTCACAAATGATTGAATTAACCTTATTCCCGAGAAAGTTTCTTGGACGTATGTTGATAGATTAGATAGTGATTCCTGGATTTGTTCCGAGCGCTTATTAATTATGTTCTGTACTAAATATATTGAGACGACTAGTAGAGGTAGAGGCATTAAACTGTAAAAGGCCAAGTTAAAGTTTATATAGAACATAAATGGAATTACCATTAACATTAGAATAGTAACATTCATTCCATACATTAGTGCTGGACCCAGATACATTCTTACCTTACTAACATCCTCAGAAATCCTATTCATCAAATCACCAGTATTATTATTTTTATAAAATTTAAGTGGTAGGGTTTGGTAATGATAAAAAATCTCATTTTTTAAATCATATTCTATTTTTCTTGAAGCAACAATCATTGTTTGTCTCATCATATACATAAAAAAACCTCTAATAATTGCTGCAACAATTATCGCTGAAGAATAAAATAAAACTTCTTTTAAAATTTCTTTTTTTGCTAAAGCATTTCCTAATGAATACTCTTTATACTCGTTTTCTATAAGGTTAAATGTCTCTCTAATAAGTGTAGCCGGAACA
>CEQY01043962.1_pt1 | contig 20031 bp, 19 predicted proteins | sample 361391 | NCBI WGS metagenome assembly CEQY01 (sample SAMEA2621075, study PRJEB7988) | marine metagenome | isolation source: saline water (ENVO:00002010), including | reverse complement strand
TACTTCTAGTTCGAAATTTCAAAATTTATGGTTGAGGATACGACTCTGTGGGACGATTTTTGAACATCGATAATTTCTGATTCGACAGTATATTTTCCTTGGCCCAATTCCACGACGCCACTAGTTCTTCCGTCGCAAACTCCAGACCCAATAAACACCGAATCTTTTGAGTTACACAAATCATCTCGATTCCAAATTCTCTCAATATCTCCTTCGATCATTTGTTCTGCTCTCTCCATATGGCCATCATTTTTGAAGACTAAACGACCCTCAAAGTGAGCCCCTAAACCTCTCAATGCTGTAGCAGTAATTACTCCCTCAGGGGCTGCGCCTATTCCCATCAGCAAATCTACTTCTGAGTCCGGATCTGCCGCATTCAGAGCAGCAGCAATATCTCCATCGCCTATTAAAATCGGCTTTATGCCAAAATTTTTCAAATCACGGATTAGTTCTTCGTGTCTTGGTCGGTCCATGACCACAACCTGAAGATCTTCTGCATTTTTCTCGAGACAGGAAGAGACATTCTCTACATTGTAAGCGACATCTGCCTCCAGACTGACTTCTCCGATGATCTCTTTTGGACCAGCGATTTTATCCATGTAGCAATCGGGAGCATGCAGGAGTGATCCTCGTGGCCCTGCTGCCAATACAGCCATTGCATTCGGTTTATCAAAAGCGACATGGTTTGTACATTCAAGTGGGTCTACCGCTATATCAACCGACGGATAATTCGGGTCTCCTTGTCTAGTACCAAGTTTTTCTCCGATCCAGAGCATTGGGGCGTCGTCTCTCTCACCTTCTCCTATTGCTACCCTTCCATCGAAGGGTATTGTATCAAAAACCCCTCTCATAGCCTCCACTGCTGCGCCATCTGCAGCCTTTCCATCACCCAGACCAATCCACTTTGAAGCTGCGATTGCTGCTACTTCGGTTGCTCTGAGGAAATCGGGGATCAAATCGCCTGTGGACACAACTCTCCTGAGGGGGTGCTGGAATTCAACTCTGTTGGTCACCCTTTTTCTTTGAGATAACTCGAATTTCTTGGATTTTTGTGCTAGGGTACTGTCCGTATTCGTCCTTTTCAAACGGTTTCAGCATATCCCAAGCACAGAGAAGGCCTGCTGATACCCCAGATAGTGCCTCCATTTCAACTCCGGTTGTCCAATGGGTTCTGACAGAAACGGTACAGAAGAGCTTCCCTTCTCCGAGCTCCCAATCCACAGTACATCCCTCAATGGGAATTGGGTGACAATGGGGCAGACTACGAGAGGTTTCCTTTACAGACTGAATGGCTGCAATTGTGGATGCTTCCCTTACATCCCCCTTGGGTGAGAGTCCTTCCAAGATAGCCTTCATCGATTTGGAACTTAGAAATATATGGCCAGATGCCACGGCCTCACGTTCAATCTTAGGTTTTGTACCTACATCTACTATTCCATCTATTGACAACTTCACAGACTCACCAATTGCCGTAGGGGCACTCACTATTCAGGAGATTGGTCAGGAGGATTGCAATGAAAAATCATGATTTTTATAGAAATTGAAGTGTCATTTGTGAAATAATTTCAACCTAATCCGGATTTCCAATACTCGCCATCTTCTCTGATTTCCTTCTTCCAAAGTGGTGCCTGCTTCTTTAGTTCATCAATTATCCAGGAACATGCGATAAATCCCTCTTTCCTATGCTTAGATCCTACGTGGATACAAACTATCTCCTGACTGGGCTTTACTGAACCAGTCCTGTGAGCTATGAGTACTGATTTGACCAGGAATCTTGTAATCGCATCATTCGCTATCTCCTCTAGGACCTCTGGTAGCTTAGCCTCCCAAGAATCGAATTCCAATCTCTTCACTTTTTTACCTAGATCATCCCCTCTAGTCAGTCCAACAAAACTGACTATGCTGCCACATCCTTCTTTCTCTATTAGGCCCCTAAGTTTGTTAGAATCCAGAGAAACCTCCTCAACTCGAATGTGGACGCCCATGATTCCCGAGATACATCCGTGGCTTGAAGACGACGGGTGACCCAACTCTTCAAGCCAACTGTGTGCCTCGGCATAATATGGGCGAAGAGATTCACATTCTCGGAGCAGGCCTTTCGGGATTGGCAGCTGCGACATTACTGGCAAGGTCTGGAAAAGAAGTTCACGTCCATGAATTAAGGAAAGATAGTGGAGCTAGATTTGATGGTGACTTTCAGGGTATTGAGAACTGGACAGGCGATATTGATTTCTTCGATGAATTAGAAGAATGGGGGTTCGATAATAAGGAATTCAAGTCTGATTCCTTCGGGATTATCGATTTAATTCACCCAGATGATACGATAAGTAATCCAAAAACCGATGGAGTGGCCTTTAGGGTGATTGAGAGGGGGACTGCAGATCATACAATTGATCAAGGTTTCAAAAGAATGGCCATCGAAAGTGGAGCAACAATACACTATGGTGCAAAGAGGTCTCCGGAGGAGTGTCAAATTGTTGCAGCCGGACCAAGGGAATCTAGTGCTGTTGCATTTGGTGAAATCTTCGAAACCAGTCATGAAAATATTGTAGCATTCCAGTTAAATGATAAACTAGCCCCAGGGGCTTACTCATACCTAATCATAATTGACGGAATAGGGCTAATTTGCACATGCCTCTGGAGAAAACAACGTAATAGTGGGCGGTATCTTGATGAGACTATAGCCTGGTATGAAGAGAATTATTCTCTTGATAGGAGGCCAATTAAGAGGGTCGGTGGGAAAGGAGACTTCGGAATACCCACAAAATATGTGCATGAAGGGAGGTATTACGTTGGAGAGGCAGGTGGCCTTCAGGACTTCATGTGGGGCTTTGGGATGAGGTATGCAATAACTAGTGGAGTATTGGCGGCCAAAGCAATAATGGGCGAGTGCGACTATGAAAAGGAAGTTAGAAAACGCTTGGTCCCCCTAGTCAAGGCTAGTGCAATAAACCGATTTCTCATGAACAGAGTGGGAGATAGGGGGTTCAAGATGGTTGCAAATCAGTGGATGAGAGACCAAAAAAGGAAGGGTGACGGACTAAAATTTATGCAATGGTTGTACAAACCCGGAATAGCGAGGAAGGCTCTGTGGCCAATTGTAAAGATTGGTATGTTGAGAAAAAAGGAGCTTCAAGATGGTAGAACAGTCCATAGAATGCCATTTCGAAGAGCGCTAAAGAGGGATGTTTGGAAAAGAAGTGAACGAGCTGAGGAAATACGCGATCAATGGAAGTCTACGCGTATTGGAGGCGGGAATATCTCATTCAGAGACTCTGAAACATAGGGAATTCTAACCTCCGTTTGATTGATATGGCTGAACTCTGCCGATAAGGCATGGCATCTTGGCCCGAACTTAAACCCATGAAGAACCGTCTAGTAAACTACGGAGTAACGGAAAACGGAGTGGCCATTATTGAGTTAGTTTCAGATTCGGATGGAGAGCCCTTGGTAGGAGAGAAGACATCCGTCAATACCTACACGCGGGAAATGTGGCACGATATTGATGATGCGATATTGAGTGCTAGATTTGATGATGATGTCTCTGTAATCCTATTAACCGGACACGGTGAGAAATTTTTCTCAGCCGGAGCCAGCATAAAGTATCTGAACAAGCTGACTCCCAGATACAAGTATTTCTTTTGTCTTCATGCGAATGAGACCCTATCTAGACTTGAGCAGACTCCAAAGCTGGTAATTGCAGCATTGAATGGACACACAGTTGGAGGGGGGCTCGAGATTGCAATGGCTGCGGATGTCAGGATAGCTAGGAAAGGGAACTTCCAAGTTGGATTGCCAGAGGTTTCCCTGGGAGTTTTGGCTGGAACAGGGGGCACAGCACGTCTTTCGAGACTAGTCGGAAAAGCAAAGGCAATGGAAATAATGGTCACGGGAAGGAAATTCTCTTTTGAAGAGGCCAAGGATATGGATCTAGTGCATGATATCTATGATAGCATGAGTCTTGATGAGTTCAGACAGGACGTACTGGACTATTCTGGGCGATTTACTCTTCCTTTCGCTGCAGCTAAGGCAATTGGAAATATCAAGAGGAGTGTACAAAGCGGACTTGAAATCCCCTTGGAATATCACTTAGCCCTAGAAAGAGAACTGCAATCAGACTTATTTCAATCTGAAGACGCGAAAGAAGGCATCAAGGCTTACGTCGATAAGCAAACTCCTAGATTCGAAGGGAAGTAACGCACAACTTCACGGTAAAATGTGGAGACAATCGCTAAAATACCCGTTGGTTCTGGGGTAGCTATGCCAAAGACTGAGGTTGTTCAAAACTACCCTACAAACTTCGAAACATGGATTGAAGAATTTAACGATTGGCAAACCAGGATTGGCTTCGATCCCTCATGGCTTGGAGACTACAGGTTTGACATCAAATTTGACTGGGATACTGCCGGTCAAGAAATAGAATTCGGTGACTTCGAGGGAATGCCCAAGTGGGAAAGAAGGATGCAAATCCCACAACAGAATATCATGGACGCGATAATTACAATGGTCAGCGTCCAAGGGGATACGGAGTTCGCGAGTGTTGAGCAGCAAAATCACCTACTTGCAACGGCTCCAACGGAATATGACAAAAAATCTGCACTTCGGATAATGTGTGAAGAACAGAGACATGGGTGGCAGATGGCATACCTTCTGTGTACGTTCTTCGGAGAACAGGGCGTCCGTGAGGCAGCAAAACTTCTGGAAAGAAATGCACAAGAAGGAACTAGGATCCTTGGTTCATTCAATGAGCCCATTGACCACTGGCTGGATTTCTTCATGTTTACCCACTTCATCGACAGAGATGGCAAATATCAGCTAAAGATGCTGAGTACATCCTCATTCAAACCCCTTGCAGCGAGCATGGGTCCAATGCTCAAAGAGGAGTCTTTTCACTTAGGAACTGGAGCAAACGGATTGAGAAGAGTGGTGAAACAGGGGGTAATTCCTTGCTCATTAATCCAGAAATATGTGAATAAGTGGGTCAGTACTGGATTAGATCTGTTTGGAACGGATGATTCCTCTAGCGCAGAATGGGCTTATGTTTACGGGATCAAAGGCAGATATGATGAGAGGGAGTCAGAAGATTCAGCAGACAGAGAACATCTCAACGAAGCAAGCAGGGACCTATATTTCAATGAATTAAGAGAAGAAATGAGGAGGATTAGCAAGGTAAGAAAGGAAGGGGAACCGGAACTTTACATCCCTTCTGACAGGTTTAGGAGAAACATAGGTAAGTACGCTGGAAAAAGATTCACTGTTGAAGGGGACCCCTTTACCGGAAATGACACTGAGTGGGAAAGCTATCTCTCCGAGATGCTCCCAACAGAAGAAGATGAGGAGAAATTAATCAATGAGTACATGAATCAGGAATGGATTCAGTACAGGGAATGGAAAGGGAAGTAAGGGATATAGATGCAACACGTAGCTCTTTCACATTTCAACAAAGATCTTTGCAAACCTTTCTTTGACAGACTCACTGATTTATTCTATGAGCATCATCACTCTGAAACTCAAGATTCGGAAGGTTACGAAAATCTTCTCTATCGGGTTCACAGACCATACTCTCCTGAAATGTTAGACATGATTGACGATTGGATGGGTTTGGAGGGAAGATCTTGGAGAGAGGAGACCCAAAGAGAGGTACTACTCTCACTTTATGCAATAAAATATCCGGACACACTTCTTATTGAAAGTTTGACGGATAAAGCGAGATCCGATATTAGACGACTGTCTGCATATCTTCACTTCTCCCACCATACATACTCCATTTGGGATGAGGACACGCGGAAAGGCCTGAGCAAACTAGGAATCTCTATCCCGAGTATCGACTATGCCGATCCATTTGTCTATGGTGCTTATGTTTCCTCAATTGAATTGCTGAAGGACGTGGCCCCGTTTACTTGTTTCCTGGAGCATGATGTACCTCGGCAGAGATTGTTTCAATCTGCTCTGGCAGCATATGGCCGTGAAGATTAGTACTGCTTATTTCCCAGCGGAGTCTCGGCTCGTTATGGCAATCCGGGAAGTGGCCGTCATAGGTTCGGGTACGATGGGAGCTGGAATAGCACAAGTCTGTGCCCAAGCTGGATGGAAGGTGCGCCTTTATGATGCTTTTTCGGAGTCTCTAAATCGAGGAGTTTCATCTATTCAATCCTTTTGGGATAGTGGAGTCTCAAAAGGAAAAACTACAATCATGCAAAAAGAGGAATGGTCTGATAATCTTATTCCGGAATCAGATATTTCTAGAGCAGTGAAAGATGCGGATTTTGTAATTGAAGCGGTTCCGGAGAAGATGGATCTGAAAAGGGAATTATTCAAGAATTTAGAGAGTCTTTGTCCGGAAAATTGCATTTTAGCAACCAATACCTCCAGTCTAAGTATCGGAGAAATCGCGTCTGTAACAAAGACCCCTGAGAGAGTGATTGGGATGCATTTCTTCAACCCTGTCCCTTTAATGGAGCTTGTAGAAATTGTCTGCCATGATGGCGTATCAGACGAGACTGTTTCAAGGACCAGGGAAATGGGGAGGTTATTGGGCAAAAGCACCATCGAGGTACGTGATGTTCCGGGTTTCGCTACTAGTAGATTAGGTGTGGTCTTGGGTAATGAAGCCATCAGAATGTTAGCGGAAGGAGTCGCTTCTGCAAGTGATATTGATACTGCAATGAAACTGGGATATCGTCATCCGATGGGGCCCCTTGAATTATCTGATCTAGTTGGTTTGGATGTTAGAAGGGATATCTTGAATAGTCTTGCTGACGCTTTCGGGGATGATTATTACAGACCTCATGAAATGCTAGACAGGCTTGTAGAATCGGGCGAGTTGGGTAAGAAAACGGGTTTGGGAATCTACGATTGGACTGATGGAAAAAGGGGAGAGCGACGTTAGCCACTTACCAGTCTCCTTCAAAGGTGCAGGAGGGATTGCACAAATCCTCAAGAACACCCGTTAATAGATAGCCGTATGCCATTAATTGTGCTTCTTCGACCTCAAAGACAAGGTTATGAGCGAGAGAGTGGTGCCACTCCGGGCCGTTTGTGTTTCCGGTGGGTAGTGGTGGAAAATCTCCATCAAAGTACGCAGCCGCCGAACCATTTACTGGCCCATCTACTACCTCAATTCCAAATGGATGGTATGCTGATCCGTTAATCACTGGAACATTACCAGTTCTGGCAGCTCTGTCTGCAGACAGTACAGATACCTGAGCATCCATCATAGAACTGAGGTAGAAAACATCGAATGATTTCAATTCGTCCTTCCAACCAGTTTCCCTAAACGGCAGGAAGGTCTCCCCGTCGGTTGAATCCCAAACTGATTGTAATAATGCGATCACTATGGCCCTATCTAATCTGGAAGGCAATGAAATTTCGCTTGATAGTAAGGTGTAGAAATCCATGGGATATTCTTCGGAGCCGTAGTGGGTGGATCGTTCAACTTGATGAGTGAATGAAGTCCCGCCCACCCATAATACGCCCCAATCCATCTCTGGGATTAGTGATAGTAAAGAAGGACCTCTCAGACCCCCTAATGATATTCCCCAGTAATTTACCGTCTCAGTATCGATTAGATTTGTTCCATTATGCTTGAAGTTATCATTGTCAGCGCAGACTCCGGTTATCGTCCTAACCATTGTTATGTGATTAATCACTGCCTGCATTTGACGTTCTTGTTGAAATTGAAATTCTTTTATGTCCAGTAGTGCGTTACTCATAGCTTCTAGGTCTCCGTCTGAGCTCCAACCCTTGAAGTCGGTAGCTAGCAATGTAGTTCCGTAGGCGTCCCCGTAGTATCTGCCCATACTATCGCTGACATATCCCTTTCCATCTCCAAACAATCCATGACCGACGACTGTGAGAGGTCCTGAGGTATTGTTGTCAGCAAGGGATTGAGGGATCATCATTGTAAACTCTATTTCTCTATTTTCAACAAAAATTGGATCTCCGTCGGAGTTCCTCATCAGTGGGGACCTCGCTTCCTTTGCCACCATGTAATGTGGAGTGGTTATGGTTCCCTCGATAACCCGTAGTGCCCTCTGATCATCGCCGAAACCTTCGGTGACAGATGTAAAATTACAAGCTGTACCGTTCATGCCGATTCTTGTCTCGGCATCATCACGCATTATTAGCAAATCACGCAATATAGATTCAGTGGATGCAGTGTGAAACCACCAAGCAGATTGAAGATCTAGTCGCGAAATTCCTATTGTATCGAATGAATCGAAAATTTCCTCAAAATTAGAACGTTGCCCCTCTATTCCATCATTATTTGTAGGGATATTGTCCCTTAATGCTCTGAAACCATCAGAAGGAGAAATGGGGGTTCCATTATCTGAAAGTCCTGAGATTCCAACTGCATATCTTGCTCCATGATCCAATCCCTCGAGTGTTCTGATGAAAAAAAGTGTAGGTTGCCCTTCTTGATTCCTGGCGTCCAGTTCGACCCAATGGGGCAAAACCTCTTTTGTATCCAAATTCATCAATATAGTGCCATGACCGGGTACAGTAGAAGCTGAAATATCAAACTGTGATGCTAGACCAGAGATGTTTGGAACTTGTTGTCCAAACGAAGTAAAAATTTGAGTAGATGGGCTAAAACCGTCCAGCCTATCTAGAACGATCATATTATCCGATCTTGCGGAATTAGTGTCTGGAATCGATGCTCCTGGAATTGAAAGTGAGAAGCCGGTCTCTGTTCTATTATCGACATTTAGGAATGAACCTGATGGGAAGGGGAGCATGCAATGATCTAAATTAGTATCATCGCAGTGAGGATTGTTTGGCAGAGATATTCCAATTTCTTCTTCTATTTCTGTTTCTTGAGAAATATCTGATTCAATTTCTTCCCCTTGCTCCACAATAGAGGGATTTTCTACCCCTGTTTCACTTGAAAGGCAGCCAGATAAGAGGAAAAGCGCCACAATGAGAATCGCTGACATCCGCTTTGAATCAAATACTAATTCTTGTTCAATGGGCATGGGATTCACCGGCCTTCAGACTCACGCCTTGAAGACCCTGTTAATATCACAAGCATTAGAGTCATTGTGATTAGTAAAACCGAGAATCCCGGAGTGGAATCACGGATATCTTGTGTCGAATCTTCGGCGGCCATGGGTGATTCGAATTTTATTTCTATCGAAATCACGCCGTCGATATTGATCTCTGACCAATCTCCCGTATATTCTACCCCGTCTATAGACACTGAAAGTTCGCCGCCGTCTTGTAACTCCATATCAAGAATTTGTTCAGAAGAAAAATTCTGACCCCAGATATGGAAAAAATGATTCAATGTTAGATTATTTTGTATGTTTGAAATTACGTTTATGGATCTCTCGCCACTGTACATTACATGTGTCGATTGTCTGCATGTCTCCGTATTGAAACCAATATAGCTTGGAACTGGGATATCCTCTCCATCAATGGAAATTGTTAGATACATGTCTCTGTATACTGAATCGGTCCAATCAAAGCATGCTTCTGTAACGTCGCCCTCTATTTTGATTTCTTCCCGCCCTCCCTGAGTCATTCCAAAGTCGGCTAAGGAAATAAGCTCATCATCGGAAAGTAACGGATAATCACCCTCCGAAGAAGGAAACTTTTCGTTTATTGCTGACATCATGTAATTCGCTAGAAGACCCTGCCCCACTGAAGTAGGATGGAGAGAGTCGACCATTATGCAGTTCTTATCACACATTACTGGGGGCGATATTACTTCATATTCGCCAATAATTCTGGATGATTGGTTTTGTAATAAATCATCTGAAGCTGCCATCAGGTCGAATATCTGTACACTTTCCCCATAATGATCTGAGAGTTCTTCGAGCCTATCTGCCCACAACCTGCTTGCTTCAGTGAAATAGGGATGCTTCTCTGTTGGGAATATCTGGGTGAGGAAGGGAAGAAATGACATATTTGGTAGGTTCCAAACCAAAATATCGATTTCTGATTCGAGCAGGGTTTCGATTATAATGGTAATATTTTCTTCTAATTTGTCTATAAAGGCATAATCGCCATTTACAATATCCACATCAGAATCAATAAAATCCCAAGCTCCTACCATCATTGTTACAAGAGTCCCATTCCCATAATTTTCTGCGATTTCTGTGTGTCTACCTGCTTCAATGAGTGTCCAAGATCTATCTCCTCCTACAGCTCCTTCGTAGTAATCCACGCCCATCAGGTTGGCTGCGTGCACGCTAGCGAATGGGCCCCTGTAACCTGTAGGATCAGATCCTAGTGTGCTGTCTCCCAGTGAAGCTATGGTGTGAAAATGGAATCCATTGGCCTGTGTAGATTGGTCTTGAGAAGAGGCGATGGGGATAGATGATGTAGCAAGGAAAAATATGGCGATCAAGACCGATGGGTATCTCTTAGGGCGGTTCACAGGAATAGTCGGAGAAGTCTTGCCTTTTAGCTGGAGTGTCTTTATTATTATACAAGTCGCAATAATTTAGGATAGTTTTTCTGTCAGAATTCTATGAAAATGATGTACTCCTGTTTCCCTTGTTGGAGAGTATCTTCCTCGATCATAAGTGCCTGAAGATACGCCAAGATTCACTGACTCCACAATTTCCTGATCTTCCTGCTCAACCTTATCCAGATTTCCGCCTGCTCCTAATCCCAGCATACTCCTATCCCAAACAAATCCGTGGTAAATTATTCTAGTTTTCCTTACGGAAAGAGGGATGACGAGATTCACAGATAGGCCCCATGGATAGAAGTTTAGCATTAATCCAGGGTATATCCAATAATAGTAAGCAGCGATTTTTTTTCCGAAGTCAGGGGATTCCTCCGGATGGAGGAATGAGGGTTGATCGTCATTGGCCATTCCAATCTGTAGAACTCCACCTTCGAATATTTCTGTTTGATAATTGCCGTAATCTAAAACGCTGTTTAGATCCTTGTGTACAAATGGAATATGAAATCCTTCAAGATAGTTATCGACATATAGGGCCCAATTAGCTTGAATATCGTAACTTCTATTTCTTGATTCGTCATATTCAAAATCTTCTATAGGCATCCATCCTATTCTATCTTCCATTTCATGGATGGCAGGTTCTAAAGATGATGGATTAATTCCAGCAAAAACTAATCCCCTCCAAATAAAAGTAGAAAAGGCTCTAAGATCGTCAGTCGAAGATGGGAAGCAATCTACCCCTGCAAATTCCGGCATTGACATAAATGACCCGTTGAGAGAAAATACACGACCATGATATCCGCATTTTAGAGATCTGTTCGGGCACTTGTCTTTCACGATCATCATCCCCCTATGTGTACAAACATTAGACATGCAGCGAATCTTATCGCTGGAAGTTGCAATCATAGGTTCGCCAATCAATTCTTGCATATGGGCCAATTCAATTGCCCTATTTTCTCCAAATTGACTTTGGTGGCATGCAAAATGCCAATTTTCCCTAAAGCTACACTTAATTTTGAGTAGGGTATTAGCGTCGGTATAGTATGATGATGGTAGGGTCTGGGCCTTCCTGATATCCGGATCTATGATGATGCCCAAGTCCAGTAGCCCCAATTAATCCGTGACGCACTCGGTTGTAGCCATTTCTACTGCTATCATGTGCTTGGTAAAGTCCATGACTCTCTGTGAATTTACACCGATGTCAGATATCCCTAATCTTGATTTGGAGTATACTTCGAGTACGGTTTGTCCGGTATCGCAATACCCCCTAACTAGAAAGTCATCTGGGAATCTAAAGGTAAAGGAACGAAATACTGAGTGAGTCTGCTCGGGATACCAGTTACCAATTATTTCTGTCCTTGGTTGCGAGTTTATCCAAGTGTTTACCTCTTGCATCACTTCTTCTAGACTGGAGTTGAGTCTAATTTCGGTTAAACCTTCACTTCTATGAGAGTTTGAAGATATTATTGAGCAATTCAGCGAGTTTTCAGGACATTTTTCTGGAAATTCATCAGGTCCTATTACCCTATCTGGTGCAGAAAAATGTATTGCTAATACCGAAATAAAATAAATCAACAATATCCCAGAAGGAATTGTATACCTTCGGGATTTAGTCATGAGTCACCTTCGGCGACGACTACCCTGGATGCCCTCAGTATCCTTTCGTGCATCCTGTAACCACCCTCAATGACCTCTACAACTGTTCCTGGTTCTTTATCATCGGGACATGGAATTGTAGCTATTGCTTCCATACACGTCGGGTCGAATTCTTTGCCTAATGCTTCAATCTCTGTGATTCCTTCTGCTTCGAAGGAAGTCCGAAGATTGTCCAGAGTAAGTTTGACGCCCTCAATAATTGATTCGTTCGCCCCCTCTAAATCGGATACTGAGACTGCTTTTTCCAATAGGTCAATTATTGGAATTATTCTTCTGGCGAGTGAAGCCCCCCCGTATCTCAGTAATTCTGCCCTATCTCTAGCTGCCCTTTGCCCGACATTTGCGATTTCTGCTTTAGCATACTGTAGTTCATTCTCCAGATCTTTCAGCCTTCCTTCGAGGTCTTGAACTTGTTCGACCGAATCATCATTGACTCCTTCGTCTTCTCCCTGCACGTTGGTGGGCCGTAACTTCCACTCAATAATACAATGGTTATTTCATTCAGAGTAGAAGTATTCCCCGGAGTTTTTCTGTTCTCGATCTTTACGACTAGATGGTTTGTTTACTCTAGGTCGATGTGACTCCACATCTCTTCGGAAGGTTACGTTCGCGTCCGAGAGGAAAAGATTCATCCCCTTTCGTAAGGAAAGAGGGCCCATTGCATTTCCTTTCTTCCCACCTTCACCTTGGAAAACTAATATTGAGTCACTTACGATATCAAGAAAGTAAGTATCGTGATCGATTACCATTGATGCCTTCTCATTACTCTCCATGGTTCTTCTTATTGCTTTAGCTGCTTCCATTCTGGCATTAGAGTCCAGATGAGCACTAGGCTCATCGAACAAGTAAAGGTCTGCTTCCTTGCCCAAGCAAATTGCTATACTAACTGCCTGTAATTCTCCGCCAGAGAGTTTTTTTGTCTGTAGTTCTAGCATTTTATCTACCTGAAGTGCTCTAATCACTTGTGTATTGAACTCGCCGCTTCTCCACTTGGTGCCAAGTTCAGAATCGAGCCAATGCCTAACGGTTCCATCAAAATCTGATCTAACATGTTGAGGCTTGTATGACACCTTAGCGTCCATAGTGCACCATCCTTCATCTGGATCAATTGCTCCTGATATAATGTTCACAAAAGTTGTCTTCCCGGTTGCATTCGGACCAACAACGCCTACAACCTCTGCAGATTTTACTTCCCCCTCTCCCGTCTCCAATTTGAAATCCCCAAGAGTTTTCTCTATTCCACCCCATTTTATGACTGGATCGCCAACTTCTTCCCCCCTAGTTCGTCCTCGAAGAAATTTGATAGGTTTCTCTCGTATCCTGATATTCTCCTCTGGAAGAAATCCTTCCAGATACGCATTTATTGCGGTTCTGGTAGATCTTGGTGGAGTGAAAATTCCGTATGCAGATCTATCTCCATAAATAATATGAACAGAGTCACAAAGAACGTCCAGGATAGCTAAATCATGCTCTACGACCAACACTCTCTTTCCCTTCTCAGCGAGACTCCGGACGATTCCAACCATTCTCATTCGCTCATAAATGTCCAAGTAAGAGGATGGTTCATCGAAGAAGTATACGTCCGCCTCCTTCAGGAGCGTAGCACAGATGGCAACCCTCTGCAATTCACCGCCAGAAAGTTCGCCAAGTTTTCTCTCAATTATGTGCCCTACCGCCATAAGCTCAGAGAGATTCTCCAGTTCACCCCTGTCATCAACTCTCTCAAGTAAATCTTTCACCTTCCCATCAAAAATCTGTGGTAACTTATCGATATATTGTGGCTTTACAGCAATACTAATTTGTCCCTCAGAAACTAATGACAGGTAATCTCTGAGCTCACCCCTTGGAAATGTAGAAATGATTTCTTCCCAATTTGGAGGAGGTTGTTGCCAATCCCCCAGATTAGGCCTAAATGACCCCGAAAGAAGATTTATTGCTGTAGATTTGCCAATCCCGTTTGGGCCTAATATTCCTATGATTTTATCCTGACGAGGAGAAGGTAGCCTGAAAAGTCTGAAAGAATTCTCCCCGAAACTATGGGTCAAATCTGTGTCAAGTTCCTCGGGGAGATTAATTATCTTGACGGCTCCATCGGGACAGTGCTTGACCCTAGTAAAGCATACTGGACAAGCCGACTCAAGAATCTTGCATTTGTTACCCTCAATTTGGATACATTCTCTTTCGCACATCGTAGAATACTTCTGCAAATATGCAAATGCATTGCTGTTGGGTTTGCAACGTTCTTCTATGAGAACTGCTACCCTCATATCTTTTCCCCTAGTATGTCGAGTAATACATCTTCCGTAAAACCATTAATGGGATATCTTTCACTCAAAAGCCGAAAAATCTGTACCTCACGTAGACGTAGGCTGCTAAAAGAATCTTCTCGGTCTTGGTAAGTTGTATTCTCTGGGTGAAAACATCTCCATTTTTCTTTATTATTTTCGCCATTATTGACTGATAAAATGAGGCCATTGCTGCCGGAGAATATCTTGCAGATTTATCAAGATGGGAAAGTAACTTGAATGCTCTCCTCCTATATCCATCTGCTCTCTCCAAATATTCCTCCACAAATGGTGCCCACCCTGGGTGTTTTAGTAATTCCTTACCACTCTTCAAATCTTCTTCGGAAATGCCCCACCTGGCCAAATCATCAAGTGGGAGGTATATCCTATCCCTTTCCGCATCTTCTGCGACGTCTCTAATGATATTGATTAGCTGCATAAATACGCCCCAAGATTCAGCATATTCTTTAGCCCGTGGATCGTCATATCCATATATTTCGATACAAACAAGACCGACTGTGGAAGCTACTCTGTAGCAGTAAGAGTACAATTCTTCGAATGTCTGATAACGATTCTTATGGAAGTCATTCTCCATCCCACTAATCATATCATCCAGTAATTGACGTTGAATTCCAAATTTTCTCACAGTATCTTTCAGAGCGATAAAGATTGGATCAGTGGATGTTACTGAACCATAGGCGGTAGAAAGCTTCTTTCTGTAGTAGAATAATTGTGACATTTTGTCGTTATAAGTAGATCTATCCAAAACTGGAACTCCCGGGCTTAATCTTTCGATCTTTGATCTATAATTTACGGATTCTGGATCATCGGAAGATCCCCCGGGGAAAATATCTACGAAATCTCCGTCCGCAATATCATCTGCTCTCCTACAGAATGCATAATATGCCATAATTGATCTGCGTTTTTCTTCTGGTAGATATTTGAAAGAATGATAGAAGTTGCCTGCCTCCCTTCTTGTTAATTCCTCACAGAAATCATATGATGCATCAACCATATTCTTTGGTATTTCTGGCTCGGTCCAGATTGCTGCATCTATGTGGCTAAATGGGTCCAAGAGTTCACCTCTTGAGCCAATTACCCCCATGAATAGAGCACTTTCACGCATAGCCTCGAGGGCAGTGATACTGATTGCACGTGCTGCTTCTTTGGTAATATCTACAGTTGCTCTAACGATGTCTATCTGATCTTCATGTTCCTCAAAACTCTGAGAGTCGTAACCTTCCATTTGCTCTTCCAGGGCAATTTCTTGGCCTGAATCTTCAGTATGCACCATGTGATTATCGATTTGGGCGGCGTCAGGTTCCTATTCAATGTCTCCCGAAGACGATTGGTTGATTATTCGAAAAAAATCGAATTGGATGAAAGCCATGTTTTTCTTTTAATCGCGGAGTAGTTTCTGGCTTGAGTTCCTAAATGGAACTGCCATTACAACATTCTTGACTGTTTTATTTATCTCTGATCTGTCAATTTTAATCCTGTTTTCAGAGTCTAAGACATTACCTTCTCTAAGTAAGGAAGAAGTTCTCTTCCCTATTATTACTGGAAGCATGCATGCCCCTCTAAATCGAAATTGGCGATGGGGAATTTTCTCGATATAATCGACTGCTGATTCAAAATACAAATCTGTTAGATCCAGATATTTATTGTACAGAGGCCTAAAAATATCCATGTTGCTCTTATCCAATAGATCTCGTGGTTTTAGTCCTAAATCTGCCAAGGAAGAGGACGGGATGTAACATCTTCCAAGAGAAAGATCAGCTGGGATATCCCTTAGGATGTTTATCATCTGTAGGGCTTTTCCAAATTTTATTCCGCTATCAAACAACATCTGCTCAGACTTACCATCGACCTCGAAGAGATGTTGCAATGCCATTCTTGTCCAGAACTCACCTACACTGCCAGCAACTCTGTATGCATAATCATCCAACTCTCCCTCTGTATCTATAGCAATGATTTTTCCACTCTTAGATGAAAATCTTTCTAGGTCTAGAATTTGGCCGCTAATTATTACGTCCAGACATTTCCTAATTTTTTCAACATCTGATTCAGAGAATTCCCCTAATATAGATACAACCCCCTCGACCTTTTCCAGTAATAAACGCTCAGATTCGTTTCTTTGGAGAATGGAAATATCCTTCAGATCTGGTGGATTGGCGAAATTGCTCTTACAGAAATCGTTGAACGACGCTAATGCATCCAATCTTCTACTTATATCTCCTCTTTCTGAGTCTGCAATTGTATCAGAGGTTCTTGCTAGTAAGTAAAGCAGACTTACTTGTTTTCTTATTGGTCTAGGGAGCTCCTTTAATGAAAGGTAGAATGAGCGAGAAGTTCCCTCCAGTATTGCATCAATTTCTGAGCTGAAAATCTTCGACATTGTTATCCGACCAAGCTTGCTGAGGAGATTGACCCCCCTAAGTCTCTCGGATTCCCGCCTCAACTAAAGCACTTACCAGAGCTTCACCAATCATAGAGGGATCTCTTGCTATGTATATTCCTGCGTCCTCAAATGCTGCAAACTTCTCCTCAGCAGTTCCCTTCCCTCCGGAAATAATTGCACCAGCATGCCCCATCCTCTTTCCAGGAGGAGCAGTGGCACCTGCAACAAAACCAATTATTGGCTTGGAGAAATTTTCCTTTGACCATTCAGCGGCTTCTTCTTCGGCCGTACCTCCAATTTCTCCAATCATCACTACTGCCTCGGTCTCTGGATCGTTCTGGAAGGCCTCTAAACACTCAATGAAACCAGTCCCGTTTACTGGATCGCCCCCAATTCCAACACATGTCGTTTGTCCCTCTCCCACACCCATTGTTTGAGCTACTGCTTCGTAAGTAAGGGTCCCTGACTTTGATATGATGCCTATTCTGCCTTTAGAATGAATATCCCCCGGCATGATTCCTATCTTGCATCCTCCATTTTCGCCGGGTGAAATTATTCCTGGACAGTTTGGCCCAATTAGTCTAACTCCGGCACATTTCTCCATGTGGGAGACTACCCTAACCATATCCAGAGTGGGTATTCCCTCAGTAATACAAACTATTAGGCCCTCTCCTTTCAATTCATGAAAGGCATCAGCTGCTTCGATGATAGCTGGAGCAGCAAATCTTGCTGGCACATAGATGACTGTAGCATCGGCCCTTGTGGATGATACCGCCTCTGCCATGGTATTGAAAACGGGGACTGATCTACCAGAGAATTCAACAGATTGGCCACCCTTCCCAGGTGTGACCCCTCCAACGATATCTGTCCCGTATTCAACCATCCTAATTCCATGGAAAGTTCCCTGACTTCCGGTAATTCCCTGTATCAATACCTTGGTATTCTCATTAATCCATATGCTCATTTTGAGACCCTCCCTATTGCGTTGACTATGGCCTCACCCGCGTCTCCTAGGGTGCTTACTGTGATTACGTCTAGTTTGGAATCCTCGAGAACTTTTCTTCCCGCCTCGTGGTTTGTTCCGGAGAACCTAACTACTAGGGGTATGCTCAGACCGGTCTCCTCTGAAGCCTCTATGATGCTTCTAGCCACCATATCACACCTAATAATTCCTCCAAATATATTTACTAATATTCCCTCTAAACGCGCATCCTCCAAGATAATGCTGAAAGCAGCGGTTATCGACTTACTATCCGCACCACCCCCTATATCCAGGAAGTTAGCTGGCTCTCCGCCGTAGAGTTTGATTACATCCATAGTAGCCATTGCTAAACCTGCTCCGTTAACTAAACACCCAATATTACCATCTAAGTCAACATACGAAAGATCGTATTCCTTAGCTCTGACTTCAACATCTGACTCCTCTGAAAGATCACGCAGATCTTCAATCCATTGCTGTCTGAATGAGGCATTCTCATCGAAGCTTACCTTTGCGTCTAACGCGACCATCAGATTATCGTCCGTTCTTACAAGTGGATTGATTTCGATCATGGAACAGTCCTTTTCTACAAACATTCTAGATAGATTAGTGATCATTTCAACGAAGGATTGGCGCGATGAGTTCTCCAGTCCCAATGAAGAGGCCAGAGACTCGGCTCTATCCAAATCAAGTCCATCTTCAGGATCGAACCAGACTTTATGAATAGCTTCAGGAGAATCCTCGGCTACCTCTTCGATGTCGACTCCCCCTTCAGTTGAGGCCATAATGAGAAGGGAGTCCTTCTCTCTGTCTACAAGAAGGGCAAGATAGTACTCGTGTGCTATTGAGCATCCAGCTTCTACATACAAATTATTGACGATCTTACCCGATGTTCCTGTCTGCTTTGTGACAAGCTTTCTGCCAAGAATATTTGAGGAGAATTTTAGAACTTCTTCCCTAGATGAAGCTATCTTGACACCTCCATGCATTACCAAATCTCCAGACTCCGTATCGTAAAGGGCCCCCTTCCCCCTTCCTCCGGCATGAATCTGACTTTTTACGGCTACAACTTTTGAATCGAGGGAGTCGTAAGCTGATAGCGCTTGGTCCACTGTTGTGCAATGATAACCTGCCTTGACGGAAACTCCATACTCCCTGAACATAGTTTTTGCTTGGTACTCATGAATGTTCATTGGCCAATGGAACAGAGGCTTGCCCTTGAAAGATGCGGCGGCTAGGTTTCAATCCTTTTGGCGAAGTGATGAAAGGGTATTTGCGATGCGGCAGTTATGGATGTGATTGTCCTAGCCGGTGGATTCGGAACCAGGCTGAGGCCTTGGACAGAGAGGATACCCAAACCATTACTACCAATTTTGGATAAATCGATGATTGAACACGTTGTCGATGTCCTGCCTGAATCTCAGGTTGATAGAGTGATTGTAGCGGCGGGTTATGGGGTCGAGAAAATGAGGGAACATTTCAACGGCATGTCACTTCCATACGAACTGAAAATTGTTGAAGAGACTGAACCTTTGGGAACAGGAGGTGCAATTGTCAACTGCAAATCTTATCTTACGGGCGATGCATTCTGTGTTATCAATGGTGACTTGGTAACGAGCCTTAGAGTAGAGGAGATGCTTGAATTCCATAAATCCAATGGAGGCATAGCGACAATATCACTTTGGGAAGTAGAGGACCCCTCACGATTCGGAGTAGCCGATTACAGGCAGGAATCTGGGAAGATAATGAGGTTCCAAGAAAAACCACCCAAAGAGGAAGCTTATTCCAACCTAATCAATGCTGGAACGTACATTTTGGAGCCTGAGATCTTTCAACTAATGCCGGAAGGTGCTCACAGTATCGAAAGAGATGTTTATGAGGATTTAGCAGCAACTGGTGGACTTAATGGGTTTCCTTTCGAAGGTTGGTTTGTAGATGCAGGGACTCCGAATTCATTTGTTGATGCTACGAAAGTGTGTATTGCAGAAGGAAGATTCGCCAGCGGCAAAGTGTCGGGAGACTCTTGGTTCGGAGAGGGGTCAGAAAATGGAGGGAAGGTCATAGGGAGCTCAGTAGGGCCTGAGGCGGTTGTCAAAGACGGAGCGACTATATCCAATAGTGTAATTCTTGAAGGAGCGAAGATTGGTGCTGATAGTGTGCTCGAGAATTGTCTAATCGGGATAGGTGCAAAAGTTCCGGAGGGAACGGAGTTGTTTGGAGAAATAGTCGATCATTCTGTACTTTGAAATGGAATTTTGGGTTTACACTAGCATCTAGGATTAGATTTCCGTTATCG
>CEQY01195005.1_pt1 | contig 20067 bp, 17 predicted proteins | sample 361391 | NCBI WGS metagenome assembly CEQY01 (sample SAMEA2621075, study PRJEB7988) | marine metagenome | isolation source: saline water (ENVO:00002010), including | reverse complement strand
ACATAGGTGCAAATGGATACATAGGTGCAAATAAAAAACATTTGGGGCCAGAAATGTTTTTTATTCAATTATTTAAACAAGTCATCATACATGTCATCAAGTTTGTTTTCAAACTCCACCCATTTGACATAATTCAATTCTCCGGGGGCCGCGTAACCCTTACCACGCCGCAGTCTCGCACGGCTAACTGTCATCGCTTTCTTCTTCTGTTCGCACTTTTGGCTACGCGTCGACCCGCGTTTCCACGCCTGATGGACATCCTTGTCTGTGACAAAGCTGGAAGAATGATTGCGCATGTTCTGTTTCACTGTGTTCATGATACTGCTGATGTATATTCTCTCTTTTATCATATTTCAATTTGTTTGCATTATCACCGGGATTTGATTTAGCAGATACAAATTGATTTTATTGTCTTCTTAAAAGATAAGCCACATGTCAGCTGGTAAATCTGCGGATAAACATTTACCTTTTGAAACTTGGAAAGCTAAAATGGCACTGTGTTTCAAGGACCCAGGATTCAAACCCATTGATTCTGTACCATTTCAATGTATTATACAACAAATTGTTATCAAAGTCAAATACAGAATCATTGGTTTTGACCGACGTGGATTGCTTGAATGGCACCCGCCAAGTTGGAAACTGTATTTTGACACTGCCGATGAAACAATAGAAGATAGATTGAGACTGTATTATACCGGTGATGTTAATCGTGCAATTGGTCAAATATGTTAATTGAATTATTTTTAATTCGTGATGATATTGTATAATGACGACTTATTTGGATATTATGCCAGACGAAATTGTTTGTTTAATTTGGAAATACATGCTTCAATTTGTATTTGATGACATTAAATTTAAACCAAACTGTTATGTAAAAAAACAAATGGATAAAAGTATTGATGCTATAATTACGTTGGATTTCACTTCTATGCACGATAAAATAACTTCATTGCGCAATGCTGTTATTAGTTCTAAATATAGAAATATACCAGGAACTAATATTCTCTCTATAAACGATATGAATATGTATATGACAATTTCTCCCGATAGTTTCTTTCATAAAGAGTTTCATAAATCACTTAGCAAATATAATAAATTTCCTGATTTGTGTCATACAATGCAAATTTCTAATAAAGAAGGCAAATCATTTCATATTTGGCCTCAGAGGAAACGTATTGGCTGGTATCATATTGACACGCCTTACATGTAATCCTGCAAAAAATTGAAAAATTTTTTGAATATCTACAACTCACATAATGTCCGCGGGAAAATCAGCAAGTAATCATCTGCCATTGGGGGAATGGAAAAAAACACTCGAGCAACTTCATCTTGAGTTTAACAATGAGTTAGCCTTTTGGAGCATCCACAAGCGATTCCCAAAGAATGGGTCTTTGCAACAATTTGGTCCACCCACACACCAACAGAATTTGTATTACAGGTGGACCGACAATGCACTTTTGTAAAAATTGAAACTTTTTTCAATGTTAAATATATTGTATAATGTGTTTAAATATTTCTGAGGATATGCAAAAATGGATTGAACGAATCACTCTGATTAACGAAGAATTTGTTATTCACCGTGGTGAAACTCCATCACAAATTCTTATTCGGTTACGTGAAATGAATTCTCAGTTTATTCCGTTGTTTCGTGGTGATGATTCAATTGGTCGAGATGATTTTGAATAAAAATTGATTTCGTATTAATTTTTATTTATATATTAATGTCTGAACACGATGTGCAACTTTGGTTTAATAAGTTGTCCTTAGTAAATCAAAGCTTTACCGATAGGTGCGACTGGATTGAATACCATGATTTGTATCATGGTAGAGAGAATGCAATTATGCATTATCCTCTATATAAAAATGCTCTTATATACGGTCAATGTCGTCATCATCTTCAACATCTGACTCAGAAATTGAATGTTCTTCAGTAATGCCCATGTCGTTTAGACTTAGATATGAATCTTTTTCTTCTTTTTGTTCTTCATCACTGAAATAATTATCATAATCCGGATTGCTTTCTGGTTGGTCTTGTTCTTCACAAACAGAACCAATCCCTGATAACAATTCCCAGCATGCTGTTACATTATTGCGTAGAAAACGGGCATCTTCCTGTGTATAAACTTCCAATAGATCACAGTTTTCTTTTGCTGATGCTTTTAAGCATTCCCATTCGCGTTTGCCAGCCAGTACCCAGACACCAGCCTTAATATAATTTTGTCGTTTAGACTTTCCTTTAAATTTATTGCGAATAATTAGTATTCTCTCTTCACCATCTACACATTTGATAAGAGCTCTACCTCCACCATATTCTTTTATTACTGCTGCATATATTTCATCTGGATGTTTAGAAAATCTTGTTGTCTTTCGAAAATCCGTATTTTGATACTTACTGCCTTGCTTTTTAGCTCTATTTCCTCCGGCATTTTTAACCATTATAGTATTATATATTTATTTATTTATTATATTTTGTTAATATATAATGGCAAAGAAAAATCCTCCTACCAAGAAACCTACCAAGAAACCTACTAAGAAACGTGCCACTAAGAAACGTGCCACTAAGAAACGTGCCACCAATCCTTGGCTTGAACATGTTAAGAAAGTAAAAGCTGCGAACAAAGGCATGGCTTTTAAGGATGTCCTGAAACTTGCTGGTAAGAATTACAAAAAAGCTTAATTAGATAGATAATATATTTCCAATATTTTATCCATTAGCTCTGATGCTGTTTTGCGTTTTGTAGGGTCTGGGTCTATTTGTTCTTTCATTAATTCATGTATATAAGGTGTGAAAATATCATTTAAGGATTTGTTCTCAGTATGTATGATACGCTTATAAAACATATAATGTAATCCATACAAATCCCATGTATTCCAATATTTTAATAATGCCAATATCACATCTCCTATTGATTTATCTGCAAATTTACTATAATATGCTATTGATTTATCATAAAAATTTTTTTGGAGTGGTGTAAGTGTATTTAACTTTGATATTGATTTTGTTTTTGATAGTTGAGTTGAATCTTTAAATGCATTTATAACATAATTTATACACATATTTTCGATTTCTTTCATTGAAATATTTTCTAGCTTATCTGCAATTAAACACAATAAATGTACATCTAATGGCCATAATGAATACTTTGGTTCATATACATAAAAATACTTTTTAAGTATCGATGTAATATTATTATTTTTAAAAATTTTTGTCATGTCAATTGATAATCCAAAATCTATTATTATTGGATTATTTAAACGTCTATTAAATAATATATTATCCGCTTTTAAATCATAATGTACAATATTGCGATTTATTAAATGTTCAATACCTAAAAGTAAATGTCTATAACATGCTAATAATTCTGCAATAGAATTTGTTGTTATATGTTTTTTAAAGTCTCCGTCGGGTAAATAAGGGATTCTCATCATTACTAGTGACTTGTTTCTTTCTTTTGCTTTTTTTATTATATTACATGAATTGCCATTCTTATCCAATAATGATGAATTAATGTCTTTTTCTTTAACGGGACAAGTTTCGATAACTGGTGCAAAAAAACTGCTATAATTTGCAATTTTTTTAACAACTTCACCAATTTCCCGTTCTTGTTCAATATTAGAGTCTTTCATTTGCACTTTTGTTACAAAATCTATATTTTCTATTCCAGAAGAAACACCGGTTGAACATGATTTTGCTGGAAAATATACACAGCCATAGCCACCTTGATTTAATAATTGCTCTGACATATTATACTATTATACTATTATATTATATGTTTATTGTAAAAACACGTATATATTTACATAATAAGGAATATAAACGGATTGTTATTCTAACCGGAAATTTTGATAAAAATATTAAAACACTATTCTTGTCTGATAAACAATTATCAGTATTTAGTGGTACACGGCAATATGATTGTATACATGCTGTTTTATCTCTTAGAAATAATTATGAACTTATGATTGATGACGAAATACCGGACTTTCTATGCCATTTAGTTGAACTTGGTCATACAATTGATACAAACATTACACAAATGTATTCTTCTAATCAAAAAATTAATAAATCTAGAGAGAATATTATCTGCTTTGTTAAATAAAAATTGAATGTAAATGTTTTTTCACTACTCTTAGTATTATGCCGACTGAAAGCAAAATCCCTTTCCAAGATTGTCAATACGCACCGCAAGTTGAGCGATATCTGTCATCATTTGATGACATTGATAAGATGTGCTTTGAGATTGCCAAGTCACATCTTAAAAGTTCATTTAATATTGAAAAAAGTGTAGGTTTTAAGAAATTTATTGCAAAAAAATAACTACCACAACCAACTATCTTTTTTAACAACTTCCTCTGTTAGTGCATCAGTTTTTTGTTTTGTCTCGTCTGCTTCATATTGCGACAGGTCATCTGTACTCGGTGTATTTCGTTCTATCATTTCACATTCTAATATACATTTATTATCCTCTTCATCTTGAATAAGTTCCTTTATTGTTGTTTGCAATTCTTCTCTAGTTTCAAATGTATCACCATTCAGTGTATAAGTTCCTTTATTTTCTTCCTTTTGTTTTAGATAATCAGCAAAACTCATTGCCTTTTCAGGACTTGATGACTTTGTTATTGATGGTTTCTGCTCTTCATATTTCCCTCTGTAACTGTATCGATTTGCATTATCACATAGAATCTGTTTCTTTTTTGCCGGTTTAGTTACCTTCTTAAATGTCACAAATACTGAATCTGCTGGTGTTTCTGGAATTGTGTTTTTCTCTGCCTCTGTTGCCTCTAATAGTTCTTGTCGCTTAGCTGAAATTTCTTCATCCATATCATAATGTATGCATTTACAGTCATTGTCCATTACATATTTTCGTGATACTGATTCCAGAATCTTGTAAGGTACTTGTTTATCTGACCAATAAATAAATGACTCTTCTTCATGTGAATAATACATCTTCACTGCACCCAATGGTGTTGTTTCTGTAATAGTTATATCTTTTAGTGATTTTATTGTTTCTTCATCTAGTAGTTCTCTCTCCGTTAATTTATAATCCTCTAAATATCTATCAACATATTCATCTGTATCCTTTTCTAGTTTTTCTTCTTCTGTTAGTTCGGCTGCAATTTGTTTTTGGTCTTTATAAACCCAAACACTTACAATTGTACAACCAAGAAAATAACCTCCGGTAATAATTAATGCCCCAGATAAAAATTTGTAAAATTCAAACCACATATTATAACATAATATAATTGTTTATTTATATTATCTTATAAATATATATATATAATACCGCTTTCCAAGAGGCAGAAGTTCCAGAGTGGGCTCACCCTCGGCACACTTCAAAATACAAAGAAGATTTGAGGACTGAGAAAGTAAAACTGCGAGAAGACGTGCATATGCGAGAAGAACTGCATCTGAAAAAAATAGTTAAATTAGGGCAAATGCTTACTTTTTGAATGAGTCAAAGACTTCGTTTAGCTCTGCTTCTAGTGATGGACATTCATGACGTTGGAGTTTTTTCCCTGGATAGAATTCTACAAGATACATACCATCTATCTTCATATTGTATTTCGTCTCTAAAATATACTTGTAGAGATTCAATTGAAGTGTATAATGCCAATAATTACAATCTCCCAAATGACATAATGCAGTGTGTTTCATTTGTGTGAATCCTGATTTCTTTATTTCCTTCACACGCTTCCAATCATATATTTCATATCCACCACTACTGTTTCTAAACAACATATCTATATATCCCGCAACACGTGTATCTTCATCATAGATATACCATTCTGTCCGGAACGGTACAAGACCTGTTGCTTCTTGGAATGCAATGAATTCGTCAAATTGATTGCATTCATCTTCCAAACCTTCCCAGGCGGATGCTTTTTTCACACCAGGAACTTGATTATAATACAACTCAATAGCATTATGCATCTTTGTGCCATCTATACATGCCTGTTTGCTATCTTTTTCCCATTTAATCTTTATTTCATCTGGTGTCATATCAGCATATTTGGGGTTACCTGAAGCAATGATTTTGGCAATGATTGCATCTGCATCAAATGGCTCTGCAAAATGATGTATGAACTTGCTTGGTGATATAAAACCTCTTCTATTGGGAGCAATTCCATACACATTTCCTACCCTTGGTAATGCAATTGTCATTGCATTTGCATCACGTGGGTGCGGATTCTTAGTTGCAAGATAGTGCTTTTCTGGGACTGCTACGACCGGACCCAGCGTTTCTACTATCGCCGGGCTTACTGGTTGTGCCACTGGCACTGCTGGTGCAACTGGACATACTTGATTTTTCTTGGGTGCCTTCACTTTCTTTGCAATTGGAAGCTCTGATTCTTTGCGAACTTGCTTATTCTTTTGAGAACGAGTTAGTGGCGGCATTATACTGTATATTCTATATACCTCTATTTTTATGTCAATTTTTAATTACATGCGAATTATTTTGTTACCATATGGTCTATAATTTCGACGTGTTGTTGTTTTTTTTGGTTTCCGTTCTGGTGATTTTCTTTTTTTACGAGGCGTTTTTTTCTCAACTGGCTTTCTTTTTCTAGAATGTTTCGATTTCGATTTCGGCTTTGGCTTCGGTAAATCTTGTTCGATGTCTTCATATGGCATTATTAATCTATTCTCTCTAGAAACTGGCTGTGGAACTCTTGAAGATAGTATAAATGGATTTGTTATTTCATCTGGTTCCATATTAAAATCGCGATTTAATCTATCAAATATACTCAGGTCTTGTTTTTCGTCTTCTATTGCTCCTCTAAAATCAGTAATTTGTTTTATTGGTATTTCCTCTATATTGGTATGTCCATACTTGTCTCGTGTTTTTATTACAATATTTTCACCGTCATTGTAATATTGGGTTGTATTGTTCTCCTGAACAATTCCGTTTTTTTCAACATAGTTTTGCCTTACTTGTAACATATATCTATATTATTCTAATATAATTAAATTGATTATTTAATCAATAATTATATAGCTATACTATAATGACCAGTCAATTGAATAGCGAACTAATCTCCGTAATGGAAGAACTTGTCTTCTATATTGGATTGAAAGGTGGAAATGGATTTAAAAAACGTGCCTTTGAAAAAGCTCTTGACGCGTTGGTTGCACATAGTGAGGTTATTGTCAAAGGTAAGGATTTGAAAGGTATTCCTAACATCGGCAAGAGCACAATTGAGCATTTGACCCAGTTTTTGGACACCGGAAAGATTCAATATTTAGAGGAGATGAAGGCAGACAAAGTCGTTAATGCTTACATTATCTTCAATAATGTTTATGGACTAGGTGAAGCTTCCATTAAGAAACTCATTGAAAAAGGCATCACTGATATTGTTGGCCTTCGTGCAGCTTTTGCAAAAAATCCAAAACTTCTTAATAAAAAACAGGCTATTGGTCTTAAATATTATGAAGATGTTATGAAGCGAATTCCGAGACCTGAAATTGATGCACTAAATTCATTTATTCATTCTAATAGCCTTATTCCTGATGGTATGAAATATGAAATTACTGGAAGCTATCGCAGAGGCGTTGCTTCATCTGGTGATATTGATATCATTGTTACTGGTGAACTTAACAAGTTCAAAGAAATGCTATCACGGTTTCAAGACACCGGTATTATCGTTGAACGACTTACTGATGGACCTGTTAAATGTTTGGTTATTGGAAAAGTACCTGGATTTGACACCTTTCGTCGTATTGACTTTCTATATTCACCACCTAAGGAATTTGCCTTTGCTCTACTTTACTTCACCGGCAGCAAGTACTTTAATACTGCTATGAGAGGTAGAGCATTGGCTTTAGGGTACTCTTTGAATGAACATGGTCTAACTATGGTAAAAGACGGAGCTCATGTCGATGGTAATTTTCATTCTGAAAAAGATATATTTGACTTTCTTGGAATGAAATTTAAATCTCCCAAAGAGAGAACTAGTGGTATGGCTGTTGAACTGATTAATGGCAGCTCTGGGTCTAAAAAACCTCTTGAAAAACCTACCGCTGCACCAAAACCCAAGAAAACAAAAATAAATAACGATAATGAACCTAATGTTGAAACATTGCTTAATAATTTTGTTCAACAAGGTACGGTATTCTTGGATACGCTTTCGAAAGAACAAATCGCTAGTATGCTTCTACATGCTATTGATATGTATTTTAATCATGAACCTGTTATTGATGACGACCAATATGATGTCCTTAATGACTATATGGCTGAAAAATATCCGGATTATGAAATGCCTATTGGAGCCGATGCTGGTGAAGGTAAGGTTGATTTGCCATATAAAATGCCCTCCATGAACAAACTGAAAACTCAGAAACTTATTGATAATTGGTTTGCAAAATATCCAGGTATCCCTGGCAAACTTGATAACTATATCATCACATCAAAAATGGACGGCGTAAGTGGTATGTTCTATAATGAAAATGGTGAACGTAAACTATACACTAGAGGTAATGGAAAAATGGGACAAGATATCTCACATATTATCCCTTATCTTCCTCAGTTACAATCTGTGCTTGATGAAAAGGTCACTCTTCGTGGTGAACTTATTATGAAGAAATCCGTGTTTCAAAAGAAATATGCTGAATCATTTGCTAATGCCAGAAATCTTGTTTCCGGTATCGTAAATCAAAGCAAAAATCTTGATAACCCCGAAACTATTGCCAAATTTAAAGACCTCTCATTTATCTGCTATGAAGTCGTATTTCCTCATCTTGACCCCGAACGCCAAAGTGCTATGTTCACACAAGTAAATGGTCCCGATACTCCTATCATGACCCGGATTGTTCCATCTATCACTATGGAAGAACTATCTGGACTATTGAAACAATGGCGGGCTGAATATCAATATGAAATTGATGGTGTTATTGTTACTGCAAATATTGCAAATATTGAGAAAACTAAGGCAGGTAAAGTGGGTAAGGATAGCAAGGTTAAAAATCCTGACCATGCTTTCGCATTTAAAATGATACTTGATGACCAATTTGTGGAAACATTTGTTACTGGTGTTGAATGGAATCCTAGCAAAGATGGATATCTTAAACCGAAAATTGCTATTAATCCTGTTGTAATCGGTGGTTCCACCATTAGCTTTACAACTGGGTTTAACGCCGCATACATTCGTGATAACAAGATTGGTGTTGGAAGTCGTGTGGAAATTATTAAAAGTGGTGATGTAATTCCTTATATTAAATCTGTCTTATCGGCTGCCAAAGTCACATTGATGCCACCTGATAAGAACTCTTATGTGTGGAATGAAACTGGTGTTGATATTGTTCTTGTTAATCCAGAAGAAAATATTGAAGTTGTTACTCAACTACTTACCAAATTTATTATTGACCTTAAAATTGATGGTGTTGGTAAAAGCACTGTTGGGAAAATTGTTGATGCTGGTTATAATTCGATCGGTAAGATTCTTGCAATGTCTATTGATGACCTTAAACAAATTGACGGAATTGGTGCAGGTAATGGTGCAAAAATACGTGATGGATTGGTTAATGCTATTGAAAAATCTGCACTTCATGAGATAATGGTTGCTAGTAATATGATGGGCAGAGGAATCGGTCCTGCCAAAATTAAAACATTGATGAAAGAATATCCTGATGTAATTACAAGTTCGGAATCTGATGAAGTTAAAATTGCAAATTGTATTAAACTAAAAGGGTTTGCAAAAACTACTTGTACTGCATTTGTAGAGAGAATACCTAAGTTTATTAATTGGATGAAAAAGAATGGTTTGGAACATAAACTGCATCATGGTGCAAGTGCTACTGTGGGTGCAAGTGATGGTGCTGCTGTGGGTGCAAAGGGTGCGGATGCTGTGGTGGCACATGCTATCTCTGGCATTACTGACAAGAAAAACAAAGCTGAACTTGTTAAACTTTTAAAAGCAAATGGCATTGCTATTGATGATTCTGTAAAGACTACCACAGCAGCTTTGCATATACCCGGATTGCCTTATACAAGTAACAAATATAAAGCAGCAATTAAATACGGTATACCTATTTATGAATTTACTAATATTGAAGATATTAAAAAGAAGCTTGGATTGAAATAATAATTTGAGATTGAAATAATATTAAACTTTTTTGCATATATATATATATATATGCTAACATATGCTCCAAACTCGCAACAAATATTGAATGATAGTAGTGATTTCTTTTTTGATGCAACAAAACAACCTATCTCTATTGACCTTGATAATTCTGGCATAAATATGGTTGGTGGTCAAAATTCAGGTGATGGTGCTCTTTTTTACAAAAGAGACAATACTGAAAGTACATGGAAACAATCTAATATAAGAAATGGTACTTTTAGTTTTACATCTGGAAATCTTTACAAAATTATGGATTCTTCTGCTACTTTAACATTTGATGCATTTAAAAATGCTTTAAAAGTTACAAACATTGCCGGCGAATCAGATGTTATCACTATTGTTAATGGTGGTACTACCAATATATATAAATATTATAATAGTCAATACAGAAATTCCCTCGGAAATGTTGTAAATGCACCTAGTTTATCACAAGGTAATTCGTTTTCTATTGATACATTTAAAACTGGCGACCAAAGCCTTGTAACAAAAGAAGATTATATAGTACAAGGTCTATCTGGTGATGCTATTCCAATCAATGATCTATTTAGTTCTGACATTTCTAATAATACAAATGGTACAAATGTTCTTAAAATTACTGAAAGTAAACCTGATTATAATAATAAATATTTTAAATATTCTAGTGTAGATTCAATAACACGAGAAACATGGCAATATTTAAATACTGACCAGAAATTAGAAAAGGTTGGTGTTCGATTTGGTATGGCAGATTTTTTTATACACGATGGTTCAGGCAATAAAGATACTACCGGAACAACAACTTCTCTTATTGTTCTAAATGTTGGTGGTAGTTTAGATCACGATGATATTAAAAATTATAATGAAAGTGATATTGGTATCTTTAGCTATCCTACTACATCAAGTGCTTTTGGTAAATGGATATTTGGGACTGACACAAATGGCCGTCAAGGTGAATTTACTATTGCAAATTATGATGACCATCGTTTTAAAATTAGTAGTCTTGAATTTGATTGCCAAAATAATAATAGCGTTAATCATCCAACCACTTTAGTTTTAACATATGTATCTGGTGATTTAGTTGATGCTTCAAGTGGTGGTACAAGTATTGCAGATGGTACTGTTCTTCACACAATTGATTGGTCTGGTAGTAGTGACCCTAGTTCTAATAGTAATGTAGTTAATTTTTCTAATTTTTGGTTGATTGATGAAGGAAGTGCTAGATTTAAATTTACATGGAGTGGTAATCGTATTGGTGGTTCAGGAAATGCAGAAACATCTATTGATAATATGAAAGCAAATGGTTATTCTGCTGGAACACACCCAGATACATGGAGTGTTACTAATCCTGCTGGACAAAATGTAAATATTAGTAACGCTATACTTAAAACAAATGTTCTACAAAACCCTTTATTAGAGAGAATTGGCCATCATAATAAAGTGGTTTTTGATGCCGGCTCTCCTGATATTCCTTTCAATGTTGTTTTGAATGAAACTAAACTTTCTAGAGCTTCTTTGACGATGAACACTAATGGTATTAGTTTACTCGATATGTCATATAATGATTACTATAGCCATACCGACACGTCATTTTCTATGGCTAGTAGTGATGGCATGGGAACTCGTTATGTTGATATACAAGTTTCTGGGGGTGGTGCCATTTTAGATGACGAAGATGGCAATGTTGCTATTGCTGGTGCTGGGGGTGCTTGTATTGTCGGGCTGAAAAATGCCAAAACACAGATTTATGATATTGGAGGCGGTAGTGATGTTGGTGGTGGCGTCCGTGCTCAGAGTGGTTTTGCATATGTTCTAGATTCACATTCAGTTGATGGAAACAAGTTATGGTCTTTGGATTCAGATGGGCATGGCATAACATCTCATGTCGCCAGTAATGATTCTTCTGGTAATTATAAATTAAATTACTTTGTTGATGATGTGCAGGCCGGCGAACAATTTGGTAGTTGTGTTGATATTACTGACAATGGTGATTTTGCTCTTGTTGGTGGACCAGGACACGATAGTAATGGACTCACTGATAATGGTCGATGTCTATTTTTAGGTCGTTATAGTGTTGGTGTAGGCGATATTTCTAATTCATCTGGTAATTTGTGGCTTGGTGGACCATGGTCTTGGAGACCTTTTGCTCCTGAAATTGTTGGCACTGCCGGTAGTAATGCTATTGGAACAAGTGCCAAATTTGCCAAAAATGGTGCCAGAGTGGTTGTTGCTGTTAGTGGTGCTAATTGTGCTCGTGTTTATGATGCTAGTTATTTGTTCTCGGACTCAAATAATGGTGATGCATGGCAAGCTGTCACTGGCAAATCTTATTCACATGGTCCAGACCGTTTGGGTAACAGTCACCCCATCATGTGGAAAAATGCATGGAAAGATGGTAGCGAACCTTGGATGACTGCTGCAACCACTATCGGTTCGGTTGGAGATGGTATTGTAACACTCGCAAATGGCAAACAATTTGTTAATCCTGTTGTAGAATGGGAACAAGTTGGTGCCGATTTATCTCTAAATGGATGCAAAAATGTTGCATGTGATGCATCTGGTGAGGTTGTTGTTATTGGTAATGAACTCTATAATTCTGGTATGGGCAATGCGGCGGTTTATAAGCTTGGTGGAGGAAATACATGGTCTCGTATTGGTAGTGAATTGACCGGTGCTGTTCAGGGTGAATTACTTGGCAAATCTGTAAGTGTTGATAGATTCGGTAATTTTGTCGCTATTGGCGTTCCACACAAAGATACCGCTGTTGGTGGAACATCATGGAATACTGATTCTTGTGGTAATGTTTTGCTTTATAAAATAGATGGTGATTCATTGGTTTCTACAAACAAATCTGCTAGTGGAACAGCTCTTGGTGATGAATTAGGCTGGAGTACAGTTATTCATGCCGATGAAGGTGTTGTTGACATTAGTAATACTGAATTATTTTCTATTGCCTATAATGGTACTGTTAATACTGGCTCCGCAGATAATAATGACCCTGCTACTGATGGTAGACAATATATTAATCATTTTGATATGATTTTTTCGGCAACAGCCCCTAATATTACTGGACCTGCATTAACCGATAGTGCGACTCCAACTGTTACCGGTACAGGGCATTTAGGAGCATCTATTGAAATTAAAAAGGTTGCAGATAATTCTGTTATTGGTTCTGGAACAGTTGATTCAAATGGTGATTTTGCAGTGACACTTAATGCTGGTTCAATTACAGAAGGCAATAATAATGTTTATGCTGAGAACTTTGGTGTTGTTTCAGCTAATTTCACTCTTGCCCTTGACACCATTCCTGTATTGAAATTCACTTCTACGGGAACAAGTATTCTTACCATTTCTGCGGGAACTATGGATGACAGTATTCTAAGTATTAGTGGCGATTTACTCGATATTCCTAGTGATGTCAACATTGCTACCATTAGGTCTGACCCATCTAATGTTGATACTACAACATATGGGGATAAAAATGTTATCTATTATGCTGAGGACGCATATAATAATGTATTGACTGATTCAAATGCTAATACTAACGCTGTTATGACATTTAGAATTGTGCCAGATTTTGTTACACCTGTTATTACTTCTCCTACAATAATCAATACACAGACACCTACGATTGTTGGTAGTGGTACACGTGATATTTCTTTTGTAGTATTAGATGATAGTGATGTTAGTTTGGCATCGGGTACAGTAGCAAATAATGGAAATATTTCTGTTGCTACATCTTCGTTAAATGAAGGTACACATGATATTAGACTTAGAACGATTTATCCTGATGCTGGTGGAACAGATATAATTAATACATCTGCGGTGTTTTCTGTAACAGTTGACATCACATCACCTGTATTGAACTTTGCAAATGGAACAAGTACGTTGCGTGTATTTAATGGAGAGGGTGCAACATTTAATACGAAACAAGCTGAATTGCTTTCAATTCCTGTAGATTTAGGAGGTGGTGGTGGTGTGGCAGGGTTAACCGCCAATATTGCTTCGATTGATGCGAATACTGCTGGCAGTTATACGGTAAATTATACCGGAGTTGATAATGCCGGTAATGCATTACTTGATAGTCTTGGTCAAAATCCTGCTGTTCTTACATATAATGTTGTTGATATTGTTGACCCATCGGGTGTTACTGCAACATTTGATGGTGCTGATGTATTGCTTTCATGGAACAGTATTACACAGGCTGATAATGTTGCCGCATTTGTTCGATTTGAAGTATTAACTGATGGTGCAAATCCTGTTAGTGTTGCCGGAAATAATACACGGAATTATGCAGAAATTCCAAATACTAATATGGGTGTTTCTGTTACATATACTGTTCGTACAGTGGTTGATGGTGCAACAGGTAATATTAGAGGTTCTGGAACGGACATTTCAATCACACCAACTGCAATATCGGCTAAACAAAATAGGGGACAAGAGAAAACTGTTATTAATGAAGATAATAAAGATTTGACAAATGACCAACGTAAACGGATATTTAAAAATTTGTTTGCGAAAAATGCTTTGGCACGTTCAGAGAAACGTGTACTTGTTAATAAATCTGAACTGAAATTTCTTCCAAGCAAGACAAATTTTGCTAGAATTAAAGATGATATTATTGTTTTGCCACCAGAGTCTGGTGGAGATAATGATGTTATTGATGTTAATAGAGCAGATTTATCTAATAAATCAATCTATTCAGCCCTTGAAGTTAACGACGTTTTGAAAGTACGATTCATTGGCAAACCAGATATTTATAAATTTACACAAACAAGTAATACTCAAATGGAAATTAAGGAATATGCAAATGCTGCTGCATTGGCTGGTGATTCTCATCGGTCTGTAACGACTAAAAATGATGGAGATGATTTTGAAATTCCATTTATTAATGTAATTATTACATTTGGTAGTATTATTGTTACTGCTGGTGATATTCCTTGTTTGACTAAGGGCACCTTAGTAAAAACACCTACGGGTTTTACAAAGGTCGAGAAATTGTCTATTGGTGATAAAGTTGTTACTCATGATAAACGCACTGTCCCTATTACTGGTTTGATTCGGAATAATATCATTTCTACTGCAGCAAATACACCATACATAATTCCTAAGGATTTCTTTAGCAAGAATATGCCACGTCGTGAATTTACTATCAGTCCTAATCATGCCATATGTGCTGACAATGATGGTAATTCGTGGTTTATTCCTGCACATCATGGTGACAAATTGGCTCGGGTTGATGTTGGCGAACGTGTCAGTTATTTCCATGTTGAACTTCCTAATTGGCTCATTGACAATCTGGTTATTGGTGGGAATATCATTGTTGAAAGTCATGCAGAAGCTTACCATAAACGGCTTGAATTGACAAATCCAATGTATGATGAATTGAAGAATGGTCTTTATAAGCGTGCGTATGCCGTTTATGCACATCAAGAACGAATGATTAAACAGAAAGAAGAACGTAGAAAACGTAAACTTGTCCGTTCAATAATGTATTGATTATTTTGAACATTGTGAGCATTTTGCCTTTGGTGTTGCACAGAAAACCATATTGCCAATGAGTGTATGGCGTTGGTACGGTGTGGAATGGGTGGCAATGGTCCTGGTTGGGGTACGTGTTATCTCTGGTATTTTACATATATGATTCTTATCATTTAATTTGTTTTTTGTTCCTGGATTGAATCGTTTCGTTTTCGGTTTCGTAAAATTCATATATAATCTATAAATAGATTTTTACTATTTATAGATTTAGCAACTACATTTTGATGTTCTAAACATACCAAATCTGCGGATTTTTCCGCCTGTGGTTGGTTGTTGTGCTGCTGTGGTGGTGGGCTGTTCTCTTAGGACACCACCTCCTTTCTTTTTTGCTAAATAACGTGCATATGAATCATTCTTCTTAATTGGCTGCACTCCTGTGTCTAATTTTGACGCATCTGTCCCATATGCTGTTATATTCATTTTATTCATTAAATACTCTGATGACGATACTCTTACTGTTCCTTGTATGATTCTCTGACGTGCATCTCGTGAATTTTGGTCAGTACCTGCGAGATTTCTGCACCCATCTCTCTGCCCAGGTATCATTGGTGTTTGCGAATCACATCCACATAAACTCATTTAATATATGTTAATATATTAAATTGAATTGAAATGTGGATGTTTCTTAATATTTAGAATGACATTTTCATGCGAAAAATGTTCTAAAGAATTTAAAACTAAATTTTGGTATGATAAACATCTTGCAAAATGTACTGGTGTTAATGATGAAGCACCGCCTTCCATGTCTGATATGTACAAAATGATTCGTTCCATGAAAAAAGAAATTGATTCACTTAAAAAAACTGTTGCAAAATATGAACGAAATGGTGGTTCTGGTGGTTCTAAGACTAGTATAAGAAATGGATGGGAAAGAAATGACCTCATTGAAACTAATAAATTAATGCCTATTGATGTTTATTTTGAAGATTGGTCTCGTAAAATATGTGTTAATCGTAATGATATTTATGAAATTATTAACAGTGGACATATACAAGGTATCATCAATGTTATATGGAGTAAAATCGAATCTATTGAAAATGCACCCATTTGTATTTATAATAATACTGTTATGGTTTATTCTAAATCTGGATGGAAACGCATCACTAAAGCACTTCTCTCTATTGCTACGCAAAATATTCAATCTCAAATCCCTCTCATATTTGAAACTGAATGTCCTGAGTTAAGTAATATTAACGCACTTGATTTTAATTTTGATGCATATATGAAACATGCTGAAATATTGTTAGCACAATCACCCGCTATTGAATGTTTTATGAAATGTCTTTTGTGTGTAGATTGATTTAAACATTTTGAATATTATTATTTAATGGATAGGGTCGCACAATTTATTGCTGTACAAAATTCTCTTGTTTATGTTTCTGACAAGGTTGTATCCGATTCTCTTGTTTCTGACAAGGTTGTATCCGATTCTCTTGTATCCTCTATTGTTTCTGTTTGGAAAGACATTTGTAGTCATATTGATGTCCAACCACAAGGCATTGTTTTTGGTGATTTTTCTGTTATTGAAAAGTTGTTTCATGTTCTTAATAATTATGCAGCCAATGCATATATTTCTGTATCGCCTAGTATGACTATTAATGATGTTATTACTACTGGTCGTGAACTTTTTAAGCGTAAAAATGCTGATTATGGTGATGCTTTTGCTGGGTTTGGAATGGTTGGTGTTGTTGTTCGTATGGGTGATAAAATTGCCCGTCTTGAATCTCTTATGAATAGTGGTAAGGCTTTGGTTGATGAATCTATCGCGGATACACTTATTGATTTGTATAATTATTCTATTATGGTTTTGATTTTAAAATAGTCTTGTTTTATATATATATATATGTCTGATAATAAAGGGATTGGAATGGGGGTTGTTAAATCATCGAATGATGATGTTGATGTTCATGATAAATCGAATTATTATTATAATTTACCGGAAGATAGTAGTAGCGATACTGACAAGGAAGATAGTAGTAGCGATACTGACAATGATGCAGAGGTTGTTACTCATAAATGGGACGAGGATAAGGTTAATAAATTGATTGATGACTGGAATAAAGATAAACAGGGAGACATGAGTGAATTTTTGCAATATATTTCAAAGAATAAACCGGAAAAAATTTTCAGAACTGAAAATTTTGAAGATAATAAAGGTAAAGACAAGATTACAGAAATACACAATAAGTTAAAAGAGGATAAAGAGAATTTATTGTTGAATGTAGAAAAGGAGATTAGGAAGGTGCGCGATTTGATAAGGAAAAAATTAGATATTGGTCCAATACAGAAAATTGTATTCGTGAACTATATTAACATTATTAATAAAGTTAACGAAATGAAAATGAAAACAAAGACAAATGATATTGCTTCTGTTGGAGAGAAAATATTGAAAATATATAAAAAGACCAAGAAGCTTGAGGCTGACGCCATGATTAAAAAAAGAGGTGAGACAGATCATGAAATACATAAACTTGTTAATGAATTTTCGACGAACAAGAATCAGATGGATACCACCGCCTTTAAATTTAAGCTTCAAACAGTGAAGTGGAATATTAAATCGCTTTTTCCGCATGATGAACTCCTCAAATGGAAACTGGACCCTTCGCAGTCAGGATTCGATTCAAACGTCGTGATTCAAGGTGTTCGGAACATCACATTTAGAAATGAAGATTATGTTAAATGGTTGACACTCGCGTGGAATAGAGTTGCTAAACTATATAACAAGGGCTGGAAGGAAGATGACAAGGCCAAGGATGAGGATGATGACGGTGAATCCCACCCAGTCGGGAAGGGGACGTGGCTTCGTGATGTGAAGGAAGCCAGTGAAGATATCAATGAAGCCCGCCAACAGATCGAAAAAGCTAAAAATAACATGAAAGAACAAAAAAACTGGAAAATTTATGGCGGTTATAATAATTTCATAAAGGATCAGGAAAAGGCCCTCAAAACGGCGAAAAAAAAACTTTATAATTTATATGAACAGTTGGAGAAAGCCAGTGGTATTAAGCCCACTGACATAAATGGTCACATTAATAGTAAAGACATCAAAAATTTCTCAAATAAGATATCCGGTTTAATCTCGTATATAGATCATGAAGATAAGGAAAAATGGAAAGATAGTATCAACGCCTTCAAAAACTTCTGGCCGGGCCCGAAGTTAATACAATTTCCTGATAATTTTCATGAAAAAATGCAAGGAGAAAAGAACAAACGGGACGCGGAGAAAAAGATGGCCAAGAAGGAGGCCGATAAGAAGGCCGATAAGGAGGCTGCTTCGCTTGCGATGCTTAACCAAGAGTTTGATGAGATGGCTGCTGCTGCAGTTAAGCGGGACAAGGATGCTAGGCAGGAGGAAGAACGAAAAATTAATGAACGAATCGCACTCGCGAAGGAGGAGAAGGAAGCTAAAAAATTCAAAAAAGAGGCAGAGGAGAACAAGGAAGCAGAAAAATATAAAAAATATTTTAATCCAAAAATCCCGTTGAATGAAAATATAAAAGAAGATTGTACTCCTGAAGATGAAAAAAACGAGTCACCTACGGCTCAGGAGAGGTATGCTTTTAAGTTTCATTCAAATAAAATTGATGCATTGATAAATCAAATAAAAAGTATTTTGCAAAATGATAGAGATGACCCTATAATTGCCGAGGTTATTAACAATACCTCAAATTATGTTCGATTGAAAATATATAAAAGTTTTTTAATACAATATTGTTTATTTGATGACTCCAAGAAAAGGATACAAACTAAAGTGAATGTTTTAAAACAAGGTGTAAGTAAAGAACGCTTGAGAAAAGCGTCTACTCTTGGCGAATTAAATAATTTAATTCTTAGGGATGATATATTTAATGGTGAACAACATAATTACTTCATGGATATTCGTGAGATTGTTGCTAAGGCGGCTGCAGCTAAGGCATTCAAACATGTTCATCCTGATAAGGGATTTGATGAAATGAATTTTGTATGGGCTGAAAATGAAAAAGATTTTAGATGTCAAGTTAACCCTGAGAAGGAAAAGAAAAAAAGAGAAGAGGCATATGTTATTCGAAAAAAAATGGAAATTGATAAAAAATTTGAACAGCATGCAAAGACTGCAATTGATAACTGGGAAAAAGAGTATCAAGCTTTTGATAGAATGGGTTTCGAAAAATTCACCGATCATGTTGACAGCGTGGAGAAAAAGGTTAAAAATGAAATTATATATAAAGTCATTGATAATATTATAACTAAACTTGATAAAAATACGACATACAGTTCAGTTGACCAGGGCGAGGATGACCAGGGCGAGGATGACGATGATGACAATTTGGGATTTAAAAAAACTCGCGAAAAAGTAAACGAACATGTGAAAAATATCCAACTACTTTATTCTATTAGTAAAAATAAATATCAACCAGCTACTCGTAATATTAGTCAGGGTGGTGGTGC
>CEQY01396405.1_pt1 | contig 20076 bp, 18 predicted proteins | sample 361391 | NCBI WGS metagenome assembly CEQY01 (sample SAMEA2621075, study PRJEB7988) | marine metagenome | isolation source: saline water (ENVO:00002010), including | reverse complement strand
AAGATCTAAACCCAAAATAAATAATGAGTAAATTTATAATCAGCGAGAGCGGAATCAAAATCATCAATCTTTGGGTCGCTCGTTTTTGATTTTCAAATTGACCGGCCCATTGAAGTGAGTAGCCAGGGGGAAGCTCCACTTCTTTTTCAATTTTTGCTTTAGCTTCTTCTACAAAGCCGATCACATCCCTATCTCTCACATTGAGCTGAACTGTAGATCTAAGCAGTCCATTTTCAGATTGAATCATCGCCGGGCCCACTGTGACCTTAATATCTGCGAGCTGACTTACCGGGATATGAAGTCCACTGGGGGTGGCGACTAAGACATTTTTTAGATTATCAATTCGATCTCTGAGCTCCTTTTTATAGCGAACCCGGATGGGATAGCGTTGCCTGCCTTCATACATCTGACCAATAGTCATACCGCCAACGGCCGTTTGGATGATGCTATTGATATCACCCGTGTTCACACCGTAACGAGAGGCCTTCACTCGATCAATTTCAAATTCAATATAGGGTTTGCCATTAATCTGTTCCGCATAAATTCCATAAGCACCAGGAACGGATTCTAACTTTTGAGAAATTTCTCTGCCTAAAGTCTCAAGCTTTTTAAGATTATCTCCAAATATTTTGACTGCCACTTGAGTTTTGATTCCAGTAGAAATCATTCCAATACGTGTTTGGATGGGAAAATCCCATGAGTTAACCAAACCAGGTATTTGCAATTGTCCATCTAGCTCTTCCATAATGTCATATATACTGGTTCCACTCGGCCACTCGCTCTGGGGCTTGAGTCGAATCAGGGTTTCAAACATTGCCACAGGAGCTGGGTCAAGACTGGTGTCAGCACGACCAAGTTTACCTACCGCTGTTTCAACCAGTGGGTGCTCTTTAATTTTTTTATCCGTATAGGATAATAACTCGCGCGCTTTAGTGATACTCACATCAGGAGTCGTGACGGGCATATAAAGAATATCCCCTTCATTGAGTGCTGGCATAAATTCTTTACCTAAGCGAGTATAAGCAAAAAGGCCCAAGATTAAAAAAATAAGAGGGAGCGCAAGAAAAGTTTTTCGATGCTCTAGTATCCAATCAAGGGTTGGCGTATACCACTTAATAATCGTGGTGCTCACTTTATTTTTTTCAATAGGCCTGAGGTCATCTTTTAAAAAGAAAAGGGAGAGAACGGGAATAAGTATGATCGCGACAATGACTGCGCCTATCATGGCCAAGGTTTTGGCCCATGCTAGGGGTACGAAAAGTTTTCCTTCGGCACCATCTAGCGCAAAGACAGGAATAAAAGTGATAATGGTAGTCAGCACCGCAGTTAAAATAGCGGGACCAATTTCTTTAGCGGAATCAGCGATAATTTTCAAGCGCTCTTCGGTAGTTTTAGGCCTATGATCTGCGATATGGGAATAAATATTTTCGGTCATAATGATTCCAATATCCACCATCGAACCGATGGCTATAACAAGTCCAGAAAGACTCATGATATTAGAGTCAATGCTAAAAAGATGCATCAAAATAAAGCTTATTCCCACCCCAAACGGCAGAGTTAAACTCACCAGCACTGAAGATTTAAAATGCAAAAGGAAAAAGAGAATCACAAAGACGGTGATAATTATTTCTTGAGTCAAAGCGGAGTAGACCGTCCCCATGGTTTTGTCGACGAGCTCTGAGCGATCGTAAAAAGGCTCCAGAACAACTTCTTTTGGAAGTCCTGCACGAATCTGTTTTAGTTTTTCTTTTATCTCATTGATCACACGGGCAGGATTTTCGCCATAGCGCATGGTCACAATTCCCCCAACCACTTCACTTCCATTTTTATCTAGAGCTCCTCTTCTAAATGCAGGACCAATTTGAACGCTAGCGAGATCCTTAACTCTAATGGGAGTTCCATTTTTAATGGCCACTACAACTTCTTCTATATCAGAAATATTCTTTAAAAATCCCACACCTCTGACGATCAGCTCTCGGTCTCCGTCTTCAATAACTTCGGCCCCCACATCTATATTAGAGTTTTTAATCGCTTTAATGATTTGGGGAAAATGAATGTCAAAAGCAAAAATTTTATTAGGATCAACATCCACTTGATACTCTTTTACAAAGCCTCCTATACTGGCAACTTCAGACACACCCGGTGTGGCTTGCAAAAGATAACGTACATAAAAATCTTGGAGTGATCGCAGCTCTTGTAATGATTTAGGATGGAGAGCGTCTGGTTTATTATCAAGGGTGTACCAAAATATTTGTCCTAGCCCGGTAGCATCAGGTCCTAAGCTAGGGTTCACTCCTTCAGGGAGCTCTGAGCGAGCTGTTGATAATTTTTCTAATACTCTTGAGCGTGACCAGTAAAAGTCCACGTCGTCTTTAAAAATGACATACACAGTTGAAAAGCCAAAAGCACTGGTGCCCCTCACTCGATCGATTCCAGGAATGCCTTGCAAAATAATACTGAGAGGATAAGTAATCTGTTCTTCAATATCTTTAGGGGATCTTCCACTCCACTCTGTAAAAATAATCTGCTGATTCTCCCCAATGTCGGGGATGGCATCAACCCTGGCCCTATCTAAAACAAATATTGAACCAAGTGCAATTATAGCAAATGCAATAATAATGAAAACGCGGTATTTGAGGGAGAAATCAATCAATTTTTGCATTAATTTTTTTCCTCATACCCACCAAATAATTGAGCCTGGGCATCGAGCAGAAAGTTTCCATCAATCACAACTTGATCCCCTAGCTTTAGTCCCTCTTTGACTTCAACATACCCTTCAGATTCAAATCCTGTGAGAATTTCTTGAGCCTCATATTTCTTGGGAGCCTTTTGCAGCCATACCACTTTACGCTTTCCGGTATCGACGATAGCAGTTCTCGGAATAACCAAAGGCATCTCATCTAATTTTAACTGAACTGAAGCCGTTCCCACCATACCAGGTTTTAATTTTCCATTGGTATTATCTAAAGTGGCACGAACTTTAAGTGTGCGTGTTTTTTCATCAAGAACTGGATTAATAAAGTCTATAACTCCCTTCCATTTCTCGCCGGGATAGGCACTAAATTCAAATTCGACCATTTGCCCGGTTGCTACGAGTCCCGAGTCATGTTCATACACATCCATCTCGACCCACAAGCTACTAAGGTCGACCAAGTCAAAAAAGCTTTCTCCGACTTTAAAATATTTTCCTGACACAGCATTTTTCTTTTCCACAATTCCTGTCACAGGGGAATAAATCGATATATTTCTAGGAACAGCGTTCTGTTTTGCCCAATTTTCTAATTGCTCTTCCGTCACTCCCCAAAGCTTGAGACGCTGAATACTTTGTTCATAAAGCTCTTTAAAAGTTTTATTACGTTTATTAGAGAAATAATTTTTCCTCGCAATTAAATACTCTTCTCCCCCTGTTAAAAGTTCAGGACTATAAAGCTTGAGGACAAGATCACCTTTTTTGATAAACGCCCCAGTCGATTTTACAAAAACCTCTTCCACTCTACCGGGAACTCGTGCCGGTATATTTGATTCTTTTTGCTCTGATTTAAGCACTCGTCCTAGAAGTCTAATATTTTTTTGCATGGTCATCTTGGTGACTTCAAAGACATCTGCTCTAAAGTGATCCACTTGAGCTTCACGCAGTTTTACTCTTGCAACTGTGTCCAATGATGGATTTTTTAAGAGCATAGGAGATCCATCTAGCGGGCACTCTCCCGGAGCTTCACTGGTCACACTTGGGTCAGCTTCACAATAATAAATGGAACTAGCAGGAGTGCTATCCAGCTCACTTTTTTCTTCATCTTTTTCAATGACGATTTTAGTTAACCCCATACCACAAATGGGACAGTTGCCGGGTTCCTCTTGTCTTATTTGTGGATGCATAGAACAAGTATAGTAGGTCTCTGTTTTACTGTGCTCATGCTTTTCACCCTTATCAGTTGCAGGTTCAGGTGAGCACCCTATAAATAAAAAAAGCAGCAGTACATTAAGTATTTTCATTCTTTCCCTTCCTGTGGTGCAAGTTTGCCACCGTTGAGGTATAAATAATTTAGCTTTTGGTTTTTAATAGCAGCTGTGAGTGCAGTTTTTTTAAGTCTTTGGTTCTGGTACTGCAGCTCAGAGCGTAGCAATTCTAAATAGTCTGTCCCCCCTCTAGCATAAGAACGAGACACTATATTTCGCGAACTCTGAGCAAACTTTAAGACTTCATTGTCTAGCACTTTTAATTGGTTATTAAGATCTTTTATTTGAACATTCAACCTTGCAAGTGTAGTAGACTTATTAAGTTTATAATGTCTAAGCTTGGCTTCACTCATCGCTTTTGTGGCCACAGCACTTTTTTTACTAGCGTACTTTTTAGAGCTTGTAGGAATAGGGAATGAAACACTCGCACCTACGAAGTCTCCGAGTCCGTCAATATCATTTCGTTTGGTATAAGTAAGTCCAAGAGTAATATCAGGAATGAGGTCTCGCTTTTGAGCACTGACAGCTAAATCACTGGCCTTAAGCTTATGCTCTAGGGATTTTTGTTGAAAGTCGTTATTATCTTCCTCATTTTTCCACTGATCTAAAACTAACCAAGGTATAGAGTCCATGGCAAGTTGTTTTTTCTCATTCTTATTAAGAAGATAACCTAGCTGATAATATAGTTGATCTAAGGCGTAGTTTTTTTCTGCAATTTGGAGCGCCAATTCACTTTTTCTAATTTGATATCAAGCACTGCTTGCTGTGGAATTTTACCATTGGTGTAGAGCTTTTTAGAGACCTTAAGATTAGTGTCTAACCATTTATAGTTTTCATTTAAAATGGCTTTTTCAGATCTTAATTTTTCTTGGACAATGGCCAGTTCCCATAATTTTTTTAAAAGATTACGACGTGTTTGCAATTGATCAGATTTAGCGGCTAAAGATTTTTCCAGCACCGAATCATTGAGTTTGTCATATTTCCCCGAAAGTGAAATCGTTTGCATAATACCAAGTTGAACTCCTGTCATCATGGATTCATCATGAGCGAGGCTATCTTGGGGGTAGTTAACAGCGGCCACACTTAAACGAGGATCGCCCCAGCTCCCAGCGGCAGTGGCATCATTCTCTATCGCCGTGACTGCTAGAGAATCAACCTTGATAAGTTCATGCTCATTGAGTGAGTCAATAGCTTTATCAAAGCTTGTTTCTGCCCAAGCAAAGGAAGTTATAGTTAAAATAATAAAATATAAAAAAATACGCATAAAAAACCTAATGTTTAATTCATTTTATAAAAATTAAATTTAGGTTTTACTAGATCAGAAATTGTTCTTTTTGAAGGTAAAGTGGTTGGCTGCTTGGTAAGAGAGGTGAATCTAAGTAATAATTCATAATTTTACTATGATTAAGACTTAAGCTTTTGATTAAAGTGATATAGCTGATAGAGGCATCAAGAGCCAGAGGATCTAAAGCTTTAGCAATATTGAGATGAGTGTTCAGTGCAAATTGTTGATGAGAGCAAATACCACTTAAATCACTAGAACATAAATGTGACCCATGATTACTCTTTTCTTCTGAATTATGACCATGGCAACAAGTATGACTCTCGGCTTGGGCATTCATTCTGTCTAACTCTTTTTCCAGCTCACAATTCACACCACACATCGTGGCCAAGGTCTGAGTTGAGAGTAATGAAAAAATAAATGTGAGTGTAAATAAGATTTTCATCATAATAAGCTTAACATACCCCTATACAGTATTTCAAAATTTATTGTCTTGCCTTTTTAATAATTTCAATAAGTTCAGATACCATCTCTTCACTTTCTTTAGAATTTTTGCTTTTCACAGCTTTTTTAACACAGTGATTTAAATGCTCCTCTAAAATTCTACTTTCCAAAGACCTAAGTGCAGAACGTGCCGCTTTTATTTGCGTGAGTATATCTACACAGTACCGCTCATCTTCAACCATATTAGCAATGCCGCGAATCTGCCCTTCCACTCTTTTTATCCGAGCTAAGTTTTTAGAGTGATCTGTGCCTTTTTTCAATTACAACACCTTTGAATAGAGCATCCAAATCCCCATACCCAACATCATCACATTTTCAGTCAATGATATAAATCCTAGAGGAACATTACTATCTCCTCCCACACAGGCACATTTTATATCTCGTTTTTCCACATAGACCGCTTTGATAACAGAGATGGCCCCAATACTTCCAATAAAAATTGAAGTCAAAGCAACCAGTGGAGTCAGAACTGAAGCGATCATTCCTGCCCCAGCAAAAAATTCAGCAAAAGGATAGATATAAGAATAGTTCACATACTTTCTTGCTAAAAGATCATAGGTGACAAATTGATTAGAAAATGAGTAAAGATCTCTAAGTTTAAGTATGGCCAACACACACATACTGAGAGCAATAAAACTTTCTACAAAAGGAATAAATGCCAGATTACCGCGGCTCCAAATGAAAGCAAGCGCCATAATAAATGTGGAAGAGAAAATAGCGATAATAGGTTGGTAGGTGGTGCCCTCTTGCTTTAAAGTCGATTTATTAAAGTATTTTATCAGATCGTCATATCCACCTATGCGTTGTTCTCCAATATAAGCTTGTGGAGTTGTTTTGACATTATGCTTGTCCTTAAACTCGTCGACTTTGTCGCGAGTTTCTAGTTTATGATCTATAACTTTATAACCCTGTTTTTCTAAAAGATCCTTAGACTTAATTCCATAGGGACAGACATGATCTTTGGTATTCATTCTATATAAGACTGCTTGTTGCATAATTTCCTCACTTTAGTTTAAATCCAACATACCCCTGCAGGGTATTTAAATCAACTTCATTTTTGTCAATTTATTGTAAAAAATGCTTAACATCTATTTAGTGTCAAAGAAAACGTTGCACTCAACATTTTTGAATAATGAGTAACAAAACTAATACATCATATAGATGATTTTTTTTGATCATTCTTTTATCTTACTCTTACGGATGCAAAATTGCATAACGTCAGTATCCTAGCGATCGGAACGTGTGCAAGTTTCATCCAAAAGAGAACTCTTCGGAGTTCTCTTTTTTTTTATTTTTTATTCCTTAGCACCCAAAAAAAATCTGAAGTGACTTGCTCTCTTTTTACAAACCTCTTTATATCTCTAAAAAGCAATCTTATTAATCTCTTAGGTCTTGAAGCTTTCAGGGTAATGATGAGATCGACTTTGTTTTGTAAAATTACACGAGTGTGTTTGTACAAACCTTCAACCACATATGGTTCTTCTGAAACGGCATTTATTAAATCCTGGGTAAATTGAGTGTTAACAGCTCCACCTTTTTTATGTTTCCAGTAAAGCTTATCTACTTCTATATGTTTAAAAGACAGCTCCTTTTCAATCTTCTTTGCCAGGGTGGACTTTCCCACTCCAGGCTTTCCAAGCAGAAGAATTTTTTTGGCCTCACATGCTTGAATCACCCTTTGAATGTGCTTAAAATCTGGATCTTTAAATTGAATATTCTTAACTTGCCCCATACTCTTTTAATACAATACTTAGACAGGACTTAAAAGTGAAAACCAAACAGACTGTACAAAAGAGTCCACAATTCTAAAACATTATATTAAAGCTTTTTAACCCGTTTTGTTTTAGTATGATTACAGGATGCAAAATTGCATAAAGACATAATCCTAGAGATTTGTGTTTATGTAAGTTTCATCCGAAATAAGAGAACTCTACGGAGTTCTCTTTTTTTTTATAAAAAAAATAAGGCTTCATGTGAATAAAGACGGAATTTTTGAAATTGCTCTGTTTCCTATTCCTGGCTCCGTAAGCTTTCCTCAAACCATTGTTCCCTTACATGTCTTTGAACCTCGCTACCGCCAAATGGTACAAGACTGTGTAAGAGAAAAAAGACTTTTAGGAGTTTGTCATACCAAAAGTATTGAACGCTTTGCCACCAGACAAAAAAACCAAGTCAAAACCAGAGAAGAACTTTTTCAGCTCTATAAACAAAATCTCACCACCTATAGTCCTGAAGATGTTTTTAGCGCAGGTCCTGTGTCGATTGTTGAAGAAACAGTTGATGGAAGATATTTGATTCACGTGCATATGCTTAAGCGCTATAGGATTATTAATATAAATCAAAGCACACCCTATAAAGTGGCCCATTGCCAAGAGTATCTTGATTTTGACCAAGTCGATTTCGAAAGTCTCACCCCCAAGCTAACGCAGCAGAAAACCTATATTATCGATTTTCTAAGAGCTCAGTTAGCTCAACTTACGACACAGACGGAATTATTCACAGCTAAAAAACAATTAGCTGATCTTATTGAAGAGCAATCTGTAAATGATTTTACTTTTAAACTCTTTCGCTTTTTTAGAATGCCAGAGAATTCCATGCAGGAGATTTTGAATCTTCAAAACCCAATTGAGCGACTCAACCAACTATATGACTTTATTCAAAAATTTAAAAATGGTGTTGAACAGAATTATTAATGATCTTTACCGCAGCACTTAAAGCCTCTTGATTAAGAAATTGACCATACTCACCCCAAAGCTCTTTTGCGTCTTCGACACTAGAATTAGCTGGTAAGTTTAGAGCAATTTCGTTTGCAACCAGTGAGAGCTGATCGAGATTCTCATGATAAGCCACAGCTTCTTCTTGGGTCAGACCAAGCTCATCAAGATAATGATCTTCAAGGGGTTCAAATGAAATTTCTTGATTCTCTTCATCCAGGATAATGATACCTAGCCCGGGTCCAATTATGAGTAAACTTATGGCCCAACCTAGATTTGAAACATTGGTGGCCAAGAGTAAACTCACTGGCACCGTGGCTAAACCAGTCAGGGCCACCGTTTTGTTCTTCATAATAAGTCCCACAGCCGCTTCGGATTTAGGCATAGTTGCGAATGTGAGGCACATCATTAAACAAACTGATACGAGAGCTTTTTTCATCAAGATCCTCCTGGAAGAGAGGGACTATAGCATATTTTAAATAGAGAATGATTGGCAGAGAAATTATTATAGACTAAAATAAGTCTATGAAAATGCTCATTTTATCATTTTCCATCTCCTTATACCTCCTTACGACAAACCTGGCGATTTCCGATAGTCATGACAGAGAAATTCTTAGTCTTTCTTCTCAATCCGTTAGCTCAGTGATTTATAATACGAATGGATATGAGGAACCTCAAAAACCGCAATTTGAATTCTCAATCAATTTGAGAGAGTCCAATTTATTTCTTACATCCTCAAAATACCATTTAAAATGGTTTCTTTCCGCTCAAGATAAACTCTCAGCTTTATCTTCTATTTCCCCTAGGGGCCCTCCCACTAAAGTTTAAATTTAAAAAAAATTAAAACTTTAACTTGGAGAAATCGATGAAAGATTTAAAAGAGTGGTTATTCTTTTTCAGTTTCTTTATCTTAGCTTTAGCTTTGATAATCTATGATGCTTATATTAAGTCATAAATTTTATACTTCAGTGCCTAGCACGGGCACTGAAATTATAAAGAACATTGGGCTAAAATATCATTTATATTAAAATTATTATCCTTCAAATGTTTTTCTACAGACAAGTTCAGCTCTTTATTTTTTTTAAGCTCTGCCAGCAAAGAGCATGTCAAATTGTGATCAATTCTATCTATTAGATACTTTTTCTCTTGAACCAAATTGATATTATTAACATCACGCCATGAATATAATCTGTTTTTAGAAAGAAAAAAACCACGCGTAAGATAAACATTATATACGATATGAATATACTTCTTATTATACTTTTTTAATTTTAAAGCATCTTCTTTATTTTTAATATCGATCTCAATGACATCACCCTCTGAAAAAAGATATAGCTTCCACAGTTTTAAAGCTTTTATTTTCTCAATTTTCAGTATTCTTCCTTTAATTTTTTGTTGTGAAACTTGAGCTTCAACTAAGAAAGAATAAGTAAAGGTTGCCAAAGTAATAAAAAAAACAAAGGAGAATACTAACTTTGATTTCAAAGTCATATTAATTTCCTTTTCATTTAATTAACGATGATGAATGAATAAATAAATGTGACTAAACTGAGGGAGCCCTGATTTTTAACGAGTGTTTTATAATAGAAAGAAAATTTTGATAATAATAGAAAGCAAATAAAATTGAGCAAATTACGAGAAATTTATTAAAAAATTTAAATCTATTGGGAAGTGTATCTTTAAAAATAACCTTAGTTTTAGGCTCATGTAATTTAAATCTATTTGTATTAATTGCAAGACCAACAGATGGCCCAATAATTTCATTAAAAAATGGTGTTCTAGAAGTTTCATCGACAGTAACTACTGGGTCATAGAAACATGCACAAAAAAGAGTATAAGCCAGTAATATTGGACTAAAAACACGACCTAGAGATTTAATTTTACGAAACATGTTTTCTTTTTGCACATAAACATTCTAACAGAATTACATAATAAAGTATATCTATGAAATTAATGAGCTTCGACTTCTTGGCCTCTACTGGAAAATGAAAATCCTTTTGTTCCAAAACTGCCTAACATTACAGACTCCATAATGGGAGCAGCAACTTTATTCTTAGAAGTCCACTCAACTAAAAAATTTGCACCAGTACCTCCCGATAGATCTGATTCTTCGATAACAAAATCTTTAGTAGACATTTTACCCAGTGAAAAAGGTTGTGAAATAAATTGTTTGATCAGTTTTCCATTTGTATCATAATAATCAACACTTTTTATAATAATCTCTTCTTTTAAAGAAATATTTCTTATACTTAAAATACCTGTCATATGAAGTAAATTTCCTTCAAATTCATTATACACGCTCGAATAGATAGGCACGTAAACGAGTTGTCCTTTAAGTTTTTCAGATTCATTTAACGAAACAATTTTGAGTTCTTCTCTCTGTGGGATCACTCTTTTTTTCTGAAGGTCTGGGCTTTCTTTACTCTCTGTACATGAGACGCTTAGAACGATGGTAAAAAATAGTATAATTTTAAGTGTCATTTTTTAGCTCCTGAGAAACTACTTCTTGATGGATTTTATATGCTCGTTTAAAACAGTTTGTAGCAGTATCAATATCATTTTTAACATTTGTTACAACAAGAACTTTATCATTTACCAAAAATTTAGTCGAACCATCAGGTATGATAAAGGAGCCCTCTCTCTTGATAAACAAAACCAAACTACCTACGGGAAGATTTAAATCTATAACCCTTTTCTCAACAGCAAAATCTCCTGATTCAATATTCAGCTCTTTAATCCCATTTTTCGTTTTTTCTAAAATCTCGAAATCTATCGGAAAACTTGGATCCTCTATAGCCTCATATAAAAGACCGAGTTTTCTAGCGACAAGTTTAAGTGTCATTCCTTGTGTGATAGCAGAGACAATGACAACAAAAAAAACTATATCAAAAAGAAGGTACGCTTTATTTCCCATTTTAACAGCTGCAAGACTGGCAAAAACTATAGGAGTTGCCCCCTTTAGACCTGCCCATGAAATAAAGATTTTATCCTTTGTATTAAATTTACTAAATAATAGACATAAAAATATAGTCAAAGGACGTGCCACAAAAACCAAAAACAAAGCAATAACGATTCCCTCTGGAGCAATCTTCATTAAGCGGCTTGGAAAAACAAGCAAACCCAGCATAACAAAAAGCCCAATTTGAGAGAGCCATGAAATTCCATCATAAAAACTGTATAAAAATGTTCTATGGATAATTTTACGGCTACTAATCAATAGGCCAAACACATAAACTGATAAGAAACCGTTTCCATCAAGCTGACTTGAAATAGAGTAATTTAAAAAAAGAAAAGATAATGTTAAAGCTGGATATAATCCAACATACTCTAAGTTGATTACATTATTTAATGAAATAAAAGCACGTGCAAGGATGACACCTACGCCTAACCCTACAATGGGATTCAACACAAAGCTCAAACTAATTTCACTTATTTGATAAGTATCACTTTCAATAAGTCCGAGAATAACTGTGACTAGGAAATAAGCCATTGGATCGTTGCTACCGGACTCAAACTTCAAAAGATTCTTATCCCGTGCGATCACTTGCGCACTCTTATCCTTAAAGACAGAAAAAACAGCTGCTGCATCAGTAGCAGATAGAATTGCACCCATTAACAACGACTCTAATACACTCAACTTTAGAATAAAGTGCACAAATATTCCGACAAATAAAGTTGTTAGTAAAACTCCAACTGACGACAGCAAAATCCCGCGCCCTAAGTTTTTTTTAATATCCTTGAGTTCAGTCTCTATCCCTCCAGAGAAAATGATTAAGCATAATGCAATGAGGCTAAGAGAATGAGTTAATTCATAGTTCTCGAAATATATACCCAAGAGACCTTCACTTCCTGACAACATTCCTATAAACATAAATATAATAAGAATTGGAAGACCGAAGCGACTCGAAGATTTACTTAATAAAACACTCAATAACAGTATTATTGAGCTCGATAATAAAAAATTATTTAAAAAACTTTCCATAAGAGATTAGTTTAATCATTTTTTTATAGTTTATATTAGACCCTAAGTTTAATTTGGCAATACAAGTTTACTTTTTTAGCTATTTCGAGACATGCAGCCAGTAGTTATTCCAGCGAAAGGATGGACCTAGATCAATGTCTTTTTCCTGAGCGGTTTTTATTAACTCATACAGAATGGGGCTGGTGTCTCGAATAAGTTCATCTTGGTTACTCGCAGAGCGATCCTCTAGGATAAAACATTCAGCTTGATTTAAACGGGATTGACATGAGTTTGATATATGAGGCAATAGCTCTTGTTCAAACTTAGCTTTTTGCTGATGAAGATCATTCATCACGGTTTGTATGCGTTTGCGAGTGGCTTCTTTTTTCTCTCCCAATCTTGGGTTCAATGAATTTCGAATAATACTGGTAAAATCCATAACTCCGGTTTTATAACTTCTTCCATATTTTTTTTCAGCTTTAACTAATAATTCCATAGTAAAGAGATCTTCAAGTTTAAGCTTATGCTCATCTGCAACCTCTTGAGTTTGGGAGAATTCATGTAACTCACCCATCACCATCAATAATCGTTGATTTCGTGTCTTCTGCTTAGCTGAATCGATAAACTGTTGATGTAATTCAGGATTGCGCTGTTCAATTAAATCACTTATCGTTTTCTTGATGTCAGTACCTTTTTGACTGGCATGTAAAATCATCAGCCCAAGGCGGTGCAAAGTAATTTTTCCTTGAATTCTTAAGTACTCATCAATTTTCTTCTCCCCCACATCACCCTCGAAATAATCTGAACTCAGCTCGAGGCATTCACTCTTAGTAGTGACTTCAACAGGAGTCGCAATTTCAGGAATAGTCACCGTGTTTACCTCAGCTTCTTCCGATGTAGTCTTCATTGCGACACCTCTTTCAATCTCAGGAGTAGAGACAGGTGAGCCTGTACTCATAGGTGCACTTGTATCTCCAAGCAGATGAGAAATATCCCAGCCACAAAGAGGTTTAAGCACTCTTTCATTGAGTTCTCTATCAGTAAGCTTCACATAAAAAGTTGCATCATTATTATTCTCTTCAGTAAAGAGCGAGGTTTTAGCCACCCTACACTCTTCCCCTTGATAAGTTAATATGGCCTGGGTTCCTTGTTCATTATTATTAAAAGTTGTTGTTCTAGGTACTTCTGGATTTCCTGATCGAGCATCCACGCGAATACTCACTCCCTCACCGCGATAATTAATATCAGCAAAAGTTCTGGAATGCCGATCAGTGCGGACATCTTGAACGCCACTATGAAGTACACTTTCCTCATTATTAATAAGTCTCATGGTTTCACCATCAAAATAGGCTTTCTCACCGGTGGGAAGGGTCACTTCGAATATATTCGTCTCTTCGTTAAGTCGCATCGTAGGGACATTTCTTCTCGGTATAACATAGAGAGAGGTCTCCATCAGATTATGAGAATCCCCTCCACTTGTTTGGGCATCTTCTTGAATTTTGATACCTGCAAACTGAGGGTTATTTCCTGGCGCGAGAAAACTAAATTTTCGCACTCCTTGTTCTGGTCTCTTGCCATCGTTGCTAAAAGTAAATCCAACAATAGTTTCTGGTGAGTTATTTTCACTTGGATTAATAGGTGTGGCATAGACCCCTACAGATTTTTGATAGCCAAAGCTTAAAGATTTTTCAGTGGTTCTAGCAAATTGACCATTGATAGCAGTGACTCTTGCTCGATTTTCATCCGCAAGCACACTCAGTCTCTCTGAAGAGCTCCCTGTGTTCTCTGTTTGATAGGCTTGGTGCCAATCAAGAATTTGTGCCAGCTCCGTGTCCAAATTATAATAGGCCCTGGTCACAGCCGAATTTCCCTCTTGTCGCAAGCGTTGAATGATTTCTTCATCTGATAGACTTCGCCCCAAACTGCCCTGTGTCGCTCTAAAATGTCGAATCATTCTCGCCCGGTAATCTTGATAATTTGCAAGGGTAGCTTGATATCTCTGCTCTCTAGGTCTTATGCCTTGGGCTTGCATCTTAAATCTAGATGTCATGTCTCTCACGATTTCATTAATTCGCTGCTGAGATAAACCTGCTTGTTGTCCTCTTTGTCTTTCTGCTTCAATAGCTCGCACTTGATAGTCATACATCTCTTGAGCTGGAATATAACGAGGCAGTTGTGCTTGTAGCAAACTTGCATAAGTAAAAACGATGAATAGAGGTATAAAACCAAGGCTTTTCATATACAACTTATCGAAAATATAAGAGATAAACTTTAAAGAATCTGACTAAAATGCTTCCTATTCCCAAAGCTTAACACTGTGTTTTTTAGGCTTGCTATGATACAAGCTAAACACTGGGTTTTATTGAGAATAATGATGAAAAAATACAAGCGTATCTATATTGAAATTACTAATATTTGCAATTTAAGCTGCTCTTTTTGTCCTATTGAAGAGAGACAGAAAAGCTATATGCCCCTTGAGAAATTTGAACACACGCTCAAGCAAGTCTCTCCACTTACAGAGCAAATTTGTTTACATCTTATGGGTGAGCCCCTGGCCCATCCTCAATTTGAAAAAATCATGGAGCTCTGTGATCAGTATCAAACCAAAATTCAGCTCACTACCAATGGAATTTTACTCAAAAAATATGAATCCCTTCTTTTAAACTCAACAGCGATTCATCAAATCAATATTTCCGCTCAAAGTTATATGGATAATTTTCCGAACAAACCACTTGTGTCTTACTTAGATAAAATCTACGCTTTTATTGCAAAGGCACAATCGCAAAAACCAGATCTTTATCTCAATATTAGATTATGGAATATTAAAGAGGAAAGCTCTGAAGTTAATGAACCAGTTTTTGAATATCTAGAAAATAAATTGAACTGTACCATCAATAGAAACTTAGAGCTTGGTCGGATAAAATCTAAAAAGCTTACAGGACGTCTGTATTTGCATTTTGATTCACGCTTCGAGTGGCCCAGACTTGGAGGTGAAGAATTATCAAAAAGCGGTCGCTGTAATGGACTTATTGATCACTTTGCCATTCACGCTAATGGAAATGTCTCTCCTTGTTGCCTAGATGATCAAAATATCATCAATCTAGGTAATCTTTTTGAAAATTCTATAGATGAAATCATCAACTCTCCTAGGGCCCAGGCTATGGCCCAGGGTTTTCAAAATCATCAATTAAAAGAAGAGCTTTGTCGTAAATGTGATTATATCACTAGGTTTAGAAAATGAATCTTGAAGAGCGCTTTATCAATTGCCGAGATTTTTTAAAAAAGTGGCAGTCCTTTTTAGAACGAGAGCCCATTCGAAAGTACCCAAATTTTTGTCCCACTCAAATACGTCCTTGGGTTGAAGAGTTGATGCAAAAAGATACAACTGAACTGGTTACTTTTGAGAATGAATTCAAACTTAATACCAAGATTCCTGAGTTCTCGGAGCTCTTAGCTACAATTCGAGATCTTATTGACTTCCCACAACTTTCATTTCAATCCCCCTCACTCATTTCCAACAAGATTAAAGAGAAAAAGGCTCACGAGATTGCCCAAATTTCTTTTTTGTTAAATGAATACGATCAGCTCAATCTTATTGATATTGGCGGTGGCGCAGGTCATCTGTCTGAGAATCTCATTCACAAGCGAGATCGCTTTAGCTTTTGTATTGATCAAGATTCAAATCTGCATGAGTCTGGTAGAAAAAGAATATTAAGAAATCATTCTCAAAATCAAAACAAAATTGAATTTGTACCGTTACGTTTTAATGAGAAGGCACCTGTTTTTCGAAATAATATTTATCTTAAAAACTTGGTACTGGGATTACATGCTTGCGGTGATCTCTCAGCAGATATTATACATTATTTTCAGAAGTCACAAGCTGATCATCTCTTGAGTGTAGGCTGTTGCTATCATAAATTGACTTCTAAATATAATCTTTCAAAACGAGCACAAAAAGACGGATTACATTTGAGCACGAACGCTTTTAATCTTGCCGCACGATCATATGCCTACCAAACAAGTGAACAACTGGAGTTAAAAATAAAAGTTAGAGAATACCGCTATATGCTTCATTGTTATTTGTATTTCTTAGGGCATCGAGAATTTATTCCTACCGGGCAAACTAAGCTCAAAGATTACGAGATGTCATTTTCAAAATATGCTCAGAAATATGCTGGTGATCTTATCCCTTCACTGGAGAAGACTCAGAAATATTACAATCAAAAGAATAATCAAGAAATGGTTTCTGAGATTATCTATACCGATATTTTAAGAGGTCTTTTTGGGCGCGTCATTGAAGCTTATATTATTTTAGACCGAGCACTCTTTTTACAAGAACTCGGTCATAAACTTGAAGTTTTAGAAATTTTTGATCGCAAGCTAAGTCCTAGAAACCTAGCTATTTATGCATCATCTTCACCTTCATGATCTGAATGCTCTTCATGTTCCACTCCATGACCTTCACCTTCACACTCGCACTCAACCTCTGGCTTACCACATTCATGGCACATCATAACTTTTTTGCGTCTTCTAGGCTTTGTTTGGTTTTCTTTTGCCTCTGTGGGTTTCATTGTCTTAGTATTTGATTCCTGAGCACTTGCTTCTGGGAGGATGATGACAAAGGCTGCTAATAAAATAAATGTAAAAAGATTTTTCATACTCTCTCCTGTGAGGTTTGTTGTTTATGTTTTAAAATTAGAGTTTCTAAATAAGAATAAAATGTGGGTAACACAACTAAAGTAAGAATGGTTGATGAAACAATTCCTCCAATAATGACAGTTGCTAATGGTCTTTGCACTTCAGCTCCTAGACTGGTGGCCAGGGCCATTGGTAGAAAACCAAAAATATCAGTGAGTGCTGTCATCATAACGGGTCTCAGCCTAAGTAATGAGCCTTTTTTAATCACCTCATCTCCCGTTTTTCCGCTCTCGCTGAGGTTGTTAAAGTTATTCACCAGCACCACGCCGTTGAGAACAGCTATCCCCGAGAGAGCTATAAAGCCCACTCCAGCGGAAACACTAAAAGGTATTCCCGTCACGAGAAGCGCAACCACTCCCCCCACAAGGGCGAACGGCACACATAAAAAGATAAGCAGTGTTTCATACATATTTTTAAAAGCAGCATAGATCATAAAAAGAATTAAAATGAGGGCAAGGGGTCCTAAGACATATAATCTACTCTTTGCTTCTTTAAGGTTTTTAAAATTTCCTCCCCATTCCAGATAATAACCATCTGGAAGTTCTACTTGTTCATCCACAATCTTTTGTGCTTCTTCAATAAAGGATTCCGTATCCTTACCTCGTGGATTAATTAAAATAGCTATTCGCCGCTTTGTTTCTTCCCTAGAATAAGAGCTATAATTTTCTTTAAAGCGAATTGAAGCCACTTCCTCAAGAGGAATGGTTCCCCCTCCGGCGAGCCCAACAGGAAGTTTTTTTAATTTTTCAATATCATTTCTTTCCTCAGGTCCTAGGCGGATGATAATGGGGAAGCGCTTCATCCCATCATAGAAGATACCAACTTGGTTTCCACCGATAGCGATACCTACGGACTCTAACACTTCAGCACTAGAGAGCCCCAATTTTTGTAATTGCTCATATTTAGGTTCTACATCTAAGATAGACATTTTCCCTTTAGCTTCTAGCTCCACATCTCCAGCTCCTGGAAGTGTCTGGATAAGTTCGACAATTTTTTGCCCTTCTTCAGTGAGTACATCTTGATTCTCACCAAAAATTTTTAAAGACACATCCGATCTGGTTCCCTCCATAAGTTCGTTAAAGCGCAGCTGAATAGGCTGACTCACAAGAATTCGTTGTCCCGGAGTGGTAGACTCTAAGCGCTTAACAATATCTTCAACAATTTCTTGTTTAGAGCGCTTGGGATTTGGTTTGAGCATCACATAGACATCAGAAATATTCGGGCCCATGGGATCCATTGAAATCTCAGCGGTTCCTATTCGGCTAAAGACATGCTCTACTTCGGGTACTTGGGCCATGACTTTTTGAGAGATTGATTCTAAAGCAACAGAATGACTTATCCCCACACTCACCGGTCTAATTAATTGCACTGCAATTGAGCCTTCATTTAAAGTAGGGAGAAACTCTCCCCCCAAACGATTAAAGCCAAGACCACCTAGCACGACTGCGATTAAGGCAAAGGCCATAATAAGTCTGCGAGCTTTGAGTGAGAAGTTTAATACGGGTGCATAAATCTTTTCAAGCCCTCGCATAAGAAATGGTTTTTTATCCTTAGCATTTCCTTTTAAAAGAATTGAAGCCAGCGCTGGGACTAAAGTAAAAGAAAGCACCAAAGCACTGAGCAGAGCAAAAATAAAAGTCGCGGCCATGGGGATAAACATTTTTCCCTCAATACCCACAAAAGCAAAGACGGGTAAAAAGACCACAACAATAATCAATTCACCAAAACCGGCTGACTTTCTGATCTCCATAGTGGCAGTGTGAATCGTTTTTTTTATTTCACCCCTTGTTAAACTGCGCTGAAGAGATTGTGCTTTATCTTGAATATGTCGAACACAATTATCCAGCACTATGACCGCACCATCCACGATGATCCCAAAATCCAGAGCTCCGAGGCTTACGAGGTTCCCTGAGATTCCATATTTTTTCATCAAGATAAAAGTGATTAAGAGTGAGATAGGTATCACAATAGCGGTGATCATCGCCGCTCTAATATTCCCTACTAATAAAAACAAAATAATGATAACAAGGACAGCTCCTGTCAGAAGATTATGCTTAACCGTATCCAATGTTTTATTAACTAAATCAGATCTATTATAGAGGGTTTTAATTTGATAACCGTCTGGTAATCCTTTTTTAATTTCTTCTATTTTATCTGCGACTCGCAGGCTGACTTCTCGTGAGTTCTCTCCCAAGAGCATAAGCGTTGTGCCGAGAACCACTTCCTCTCCGTTATAGAGAGCAGCCCCGGTTCTGAGCTCTTTACCTAGACTTACCACTCCAATATCAGCAATAGTGATCACTTTTAAATTCCCAAGAGTTTTTACAGGAACGTTTCTTATATCTTCTATTTTCTCAAAGAGTGCACTGGCCTGGACAATAAATTGGTCAGCAGTTTGCTCAACATAACCTCCTCCAGCATTTTGATTTACTTTTTCAATCGCTTTTTCGATATCTGCAAAATGTAATCCATATTTGGCCATGGCCTTTGGATCAGGCTCAATATGATATTGGCGCTCATAACCTCCAATCGTATTGACTTCGGCAACTCCTTTCACACTTAAAAGCCTAGGCTTTACATACCAGTCTTGCAGCGCACGTAGTTCAGTGAGTTGTTTAAATCTCTCTTCCCCTGTCTTCTTATTTTTAGCTTCAATGATATAGTGATAGATCTCCCCTAACCCCGTACTAACAGGGCCTAGCACAGGTTCCACAAAATTGGGGAGTTGATTTTTTATGGCCTGTAGCCTCTCTCCCACTAATTGGCGGGCAAGATAAATATCTTGATCATCTTCAAACACGACCGTGACTTGAGAAAGTCCATAACGAGTGATAGAGCGAACTTGACTAACACCTGGAACTCCATTGAGAGCTGACTCTATCGGATAGGTCACAATTCTCTCAATCTCATCTGGACCTCTCCCTTCCACCTGAGTGTTCACTTGAACTTGAACATTGGTG
>CEQY01201549.1_pt1 | contig 20120 bp, 16 predicted proteins | sample 361391 | NCBI WGS metagenome assembly CEQY01 (sample SAMEA2621075, study PRJEB7988) | marine metagenome | isolation source: saline water (ENVO:00002010), including | reverse complement strand
TCGGAACTTTATAATAGTCTTTTTTCACGATTCCATATTCATAGAAAAATCTTCGGACCCTATAAGCAGATTCCCAAATCTGTGAAAGTGGATAGAGAAAAGATTTTTTAATAAGATTTTTTTGCATCTTTTTCATTCTAGCATTGTCTTAAATATTTAGGAATTTTGTTTTAAAACTTGTCCCATATACTCGGAAACTGAAAAGTCATCTCCCGTTAATAGTGTCGGAGTCTTCATAAGTGTTTGTGCCACTTCATCGTATTTTTCCGGACTATTCATCCAGATCCTAAAATATTTCAGAATGCCATATCGATCTGCCTTGTATTGGATCAATTCTGGAAAGACCATTTTTCCATGAACTATATTGGTAAGACTCGCGGGCCCTTTGTAAGGCACAAGTAGCCCTAGTATAAATTCTGTTAAAAGTGAAACTTGATACAGTACAATAGTTGGAACACCAAAAAGTCCAGTGGCTAACGTGACCGTCCCACTCGCAGCGATACAGATATCGGCCCACTGCAAAGCTTCTGGAAGCGAATGAGAACTCCATTCATTTCTATATTCTAGACCTGAATTGTAATGATCCTCATTTACAGATTCAGACTTGACTATACCCAGCTCTATTTCAAAATTATCTTCCCGAATAAGCTCTACGCCTCGAGAAAAGATAGGAAGAAGTTTTGAAACTTCTACATTCCTACTACCCGGCAAAAGAAGTATCCGAATGGCTCGTCCTTCAATTTTTGCATATGACTTTGCTTTTACCTGTTTAATTCTGTCGCCGTACTCAATCATCAGTGGATGTATCACCCCTTTGACTTGATTGACTCCACGGTCAAAAAACCACTTCTTCTCAAAAGGTATAATAGTGAAAAGAGTATGCACTGTTTTTTGTAATGTCTTGGCCCGCCAGGGCTTCCAAACCCAAGCTTGAGGCGCAACATAATAAAGTACATCAACTCCTCGGGCCTTTAATTTTTTAGCAAGCTTTAGATTGAAGCCTTGAAAGTCAATAAGGATAGCCGTTTTGGTCTTTTTTCTATCAACTTCACTTAAAATCTCATCCATAGCCTTATAATAGAAGGGGATTTTGGCAAGAACCTCTGAAATACCGATCCCTGAAAAATCTTTTAAATGATAAAGCAGCTTCATATTGAGTTTTTGAAGCCTGTCTCCCCCGACACCGAAAAATTCCACATTTGGATTTTCTTTCATAAGTTCTGGAAGAAATGTCATCGCATGATCTTCACCAGATTTCTCTCCGGCAATCACCAAACAGCTAGACATCAATCTCGCTGCCACTCACCAAACTTTGGAGTACTTTACTTACGTAATAGACGGCCTTTTTGCCATCATCATAAGTCACCATTTCGGGTACATCATTAAGGATAGAGTGATAAAACTGCTCTTGTTCGATATAAAGATGATCTCTTTTTTCATAGTCATGAGTTTTAACATAGGACTCATCATCAAACTGAGTATTAGTTCCAAAAGATATTTTGTTAGTAAAAAGATCAACGTGAATACAACCATCAGCTGACATAACTTCAAGCTCACGAACTTCTTTAGTGTGATTTCTTCCTGAAGTGATAATGGCTTGGTCTCCATTTTCAAACAGAAAATGACTTGTAACGTGATCCCATTTATCTGTTCGAATCTTATGTCCAATAGAACGAACTGCTTGTGGTTGAGACCCAAGAAGAAACAACATTAAATCGATATCATGAATCATAAGATCTTGAACTACGTCTACATCCGTCGCTCTTCCCTTAAAAGGGGCAAATCGATTAATCTTAAAAGTTCTTGGTCCCTTAATGTCCTTAATTCTAGGAGCCACTTCATCCCATGCTTGATGACATCTTTCTGAATGCCCCACTTGAAGTTTTAAATTTTTAATCAATGGTTCTAGAGATTGAGCTTGCTCAAAAGTTGAGCAAAGTGGCTTTTCGCAAAAAACATGTTTCCCCTCTTTTAGACACTGCTCTACTAACTCAAAATGAGTTGAAGTAGGTGTGACGATAACAACAGCTTCAATATCATCCATCACTTCATCTATTTTGGAGACGACCTTAACACCCGGATACATTTCTTTAACTTGCTCTTGATTAAAAGGCTCGACGATTGCGACTAGCTCACATGTTTCTAAGGCTTGCGCTTTTTGAGTGTGCCACTTACCTAAATGTCCATGTCCAATTATAGCGACTTTGACTTGTCTCATATCTCATTCCTTATGACATAAATGCTGGAAGACCTATTTCACTAGCTAAAATGAATTCTGAAATTTCTTTGACGATGGGATTATCGCCATATTCTTCCATATTTTCAGGGTGATTAACAAAAGCTCTTGGGCTAAGAGCCGAAGCCTCCATCATTCTGTAGAAGTCGATAACCTCAGAGATCTCTTCTTTTGTGTAGCCTCGACGTTTCATCCCAATGATATTGACACCCTTAAGCTTTATTCTGTTTCCAAAGGCTGTACAGTAGTGAGGGATGTCTTTATCTATTGCACTTGCAGCACCTATAAAAACACCATTACCAACATTACAAAAAGGAGTGACTCCACAAGCTCCTCCCATTTGAACGTAGTCACCAAGTTTTACATGACCGGCACACATAGTGCCGTTAGCCAGAGTTACGTTATTTCCAATCTTACAATCATGAGCAAAATGAACTGCAGTCATAAAATATCCATTGTCTCCAATTTCAGTTTTATGATCCTCTTTTATCGTTGCTCTATGAACTGTACAGTCTTCACGAAATAAATTTCCATTTCCTATAATTGTCTCAGTGGGTTGTCCTTTATAACTTTTATCCTGAGGGGGAACCCCAATTGAGCAAAATTGATGAAATTCGTTTTTATCTCCTATGGTCGTGTGTCCCTCAATCACTATATGGGATTTCAGAGTACAATCATTTCCAATTTTTACGTTTGGACCTATCAGACAATACGGACCAATAGTACAATTCTCTCCAATAATTGCACCTTCTTCAATAATTGCTGTCGGATGGATTCTTGAGCTCATTATGCTTCCTTTTGAACGATATCTAATTTCGCCATAAAACTTACTTCTGAAACCTTCTTTCCTGCATGAAAAACTTCGCAATTATAGCTTGCCAAGGTTCCTCTACACTTTTCCATGACAGCATGAATCTCGAGTTTCATACCAGGATAAATGGGTTGTCTAAACTTCGACTTATCACAACTTATGAGAAGAGTTTCGACTTTAGTTTTACTAAGATCGAGGCTCTTCATCGCTAACGGAGTAAAAGCTGAACACTGGGCCATCATTTCAATTTGAACAACTCCAGGGAGTATTGGGTTTCCGGGAAAATGTCCTTTTAAAATTTCAAGATCATCTCTCACTGTAAATTCGCAGACGACTTTAGTTCCCACGAGTTTTCTCGTATCAGTATTAGTAGGTTCATCAATCACTGCCTGAGAGGGAGTAATTTCTTTAACTGAATCAATAAAGAGAAAGGGAGGTCGATGTGGAAGAAAACCAATTACTGCATCTCTGTCCAAAAGCATTTTTATACCTTCTTTTTTGCAAGCCTATTTAAGGTAGCCTGACTTTTCAACCATTCTCTTAGAGGTCGCGCCGGGTGTCCAGCAACAGTTTCACCTTTTTTTATCCGGGCATTTGCACTAACTGCAGCCCTAGCCGCGACCTGAACACCCTGCTCCAAATGTGCCGAAGGAGCGACTCCTGCCCCTGCACCAAATGCACAATAATCCTCAATGACTACGCTTCCCGCAATCCCAGTTGTCCCACAAACAATAACATTTTTTTGTATTTCAACATTATGAGATATTTGAACGTCATTATCGATTCGAGAAAAGCTTCCTATTCTGGTGGGAGAAAAAGTTCCAGCATCAATCATGGTATTACATCCGATTTCTACATGATCAGCAATTTCGACTCCGCCAATATGCCAAATTTTCTGATGGTGCCCATCAAAAAAATTGTAACCGAAGCCATCGCAGCCAATAACTGTTCCACTATGAATTCGACAATTCTCCCCAATCTTAACAAAGGGATAAATATTTACATTGGGATAAACCAAAGTACCCTTTGCAATCTCAACATGAGGCAAGATGACGGAGCCTGGCAATATTTTTACTCCAGGTCCAATTTTACATGAGTCACCTATAAAAACACCTTGCGCAATTTCTGCATCTGGATGAACCTCAGCTGTTCCCAGTTGCCTGCCATCAACAAAATAATTCAAATCAGAAAACATCTGATCGTAAAATGGTTTAGAGAGCTTGCACATTGCATGATCGACATTTTCAACCGTAGCAACCCAAGAAAATGATTTTTTCAGTTTTTCTTGGTGCTCTTCTGTCAGTTTGAGCCATAGGTCTTCTTGAACTACGACTCCTACTTTGGACTCTTCCATTTTCTCCAGAGCCTCGATGATCTTGAGCTTGTTAGCGAAGAGCAGACTTCCTCGAACTGGTTCCTTAAAATGAGAAATGGTCTGAACAATCAGACCATCTTTATTTCCCTCTAAAAGCTTAAGTGAGGAATCTAATTTTATAAGTGATTCAAACTCAATCATTACTTCGAGTGCTTCTTATCATAGGCTTTGATAATTTTTTCAGTAAGATCGACTTTCTTGGCAGCATAAATAGGAGGAGATGCACTAATCTCAAAAGTTAACTCAACTTTTTCTTCTTCTGAAACTTTATCAATAACTGGCTTCAATTTATCTAGGATTGGTTTTTTAAGTTCCGCCTCTTGCTTTTGGATTTCAGCTTGAAACTGTCTCATTTTCTCACTCGCTTCTTGGCGTTTTTTATTAATCTCTGCCGTCTTTTTGGCTTTTGCAGAGTCTGATAGAACAGCATTTTGCTTTTGAAGATTCTCAATTAACTTCTTTATATTCTCTTCTTCATCTTTTAAAACTTTTTGCTTTGACTTGAAGGACTTCTCAAGTGTTTTATTAACATCTTTCCCCTCTTTAATTGAAGAGATAATTTTCTGAATATTTACTATTCCTATTTTGACTTCGGCTTGTGCCGCCGAGACCATAAATACCATTGCTAAAATTAAGATTGCTCGCATACTTATACTCCTTAAAATAATTGTCCAATATCAAAGTGGAACTGTTGTCCTGCAACACCTGGAGGTGGATCAATAGGATAACCAAATTCGAAGCGTAGAACTCCAATTGGTGAGAACCATCTAAATCCATATCCATAGTTTTGTCTTAAAATTAAATTATCAGGGTCAAATTTTTCAATAACATTACCCACATCATAAAAGATAACCCACTTTAAGCCTGCATCAGCCACCAGTGGTTGCTCGAGTTCAAATTGACCTAGCATAGAGAAAAGTCCACCGACATTGAAGTCTCTGAACTCTCCTGTGACTCTATCTTGTAGGTTCTCTTGAGGTCCGATATCTTCAAAATTATAACCTCTCATATTTCTTGAACCACCCATCTGAAATTTTTCAGATCTTGGTAAAGCACGGCTGGTAGTCTTATATAATTGATCAAACTTTAAACGTGAACGAAAGATAAGATCTTCGTAAACAGGCTGATACCATCTTCCGTCTAAAGAAGCCTTTGCCCACTGTTGATCACCATAGAAGCCTGCATATTCCATTGAAAAGTTGATAAATTGCCCATCTGTTGGCTCAAACACGTTATTTCTTTCATCATAGCGAAGCGATGTTCTCACTGATACGGCGGTACCGTTTTCAATATCCTCATCGATACTAGGGTTTCTCACGTTATCAATTTTGGTGACCTCATGCCTAAGGGTCATAAAGAGTCTAGTGTATTCAAAAATAGGATATCCAACTCTAATATCTCCCCCAGATCTTACTTGGTTAAATGAAGTCACAAGCCCATTTTGAGTTCGATAAATATCAGCCCCTGCAGTCCATAAGGAGTCCAGGAAATAGGGTTCTGTGAAACCTAGATTATAAGTCTGTTGAATTTCAGAATAAGAGACGTTTAAATTTAAGTTTTGACCTAATCCTCTAAAGTTATTTTGTGCAATACTAGCTTGAAAGAACCCTTGAGTGGCTGTGGAGTAACCGGCCCCAAGTGAGATTTGTCCCGTTTGTCTTTCTTTTACAGAAATCTCAACATCAAGAACATTGTCTTTGCCTTTTGGAGAAACCGTATTAAAAATAACACTTCCAGGCTCAAAGAACCCAAGTCTATTAACATTACCTTTCGAAATTCTAAGTTTACTTCCTGAGTATTTCATTCCTTCGTAGATACGAAGTTCACGACGGATAACTTTATCACGCGTTTTGGTATTTCCTTTAACACTGATTTTTCCAAAATAGGCAATCTTACCTTTTTCAAAAGAATAATTGATATCAACCTTATTCTCACCAGGAACAATCTGGAGCCTTCTAAGCACGTTGGCAAAAGCATAACCTTTATCTTGGTACATTTCGGTTAGAGCTTGTATGTCTTGCCGAAGAACTTCCTCTGAATAAGTCTCACCTGAAATAAGCTTGATTTTCTCTCTCATTTCATTTTCTGTGAAAAGAAGCTCCCCGTTAAAAAAGATATTATTAACTGAGTACTTAGGACCTTCTTTGATATCGATTGTAATGAAAATCCATTTTTTGTCTTCAGATACAGTAATAATAGGATTGGCTATATTGACCTGAAGATAGCCTTTGGATTTGTAATAATACTTAAGTTTTTCAATGTCTGTTTTAAAAAAGAAATCCTTAAAACTTCCAGAGCCACTTAGCATTGAAAAGTAGCCCTCTTCTTGAGTCGCCATAATAGACTTAAGTTCACTATCAACAAGATCGTTATTACCCAAGAACATGATTTTCTTCACCATGACCTTGTCAAATTCCGTCACCTTAAAAACGAGGTCGAGTCCATTGAATTCATTTTTTTGAAGATCATAGGTAATCTGTGCAAGATAGTACCCTTTCTCCTCATAGAACTTTTGTAACGTAACGATGTCTGCCTTTATGGTATTAACGTCAAGAATATTAAATTCTTTCGTTTTCATTTGCTCTTTAAGATCATCACCTGAAACTTCGTCGTTACCTTCAAAAATTATTTTTGAAATAATTGGTTTTTCAATAACTTTGATAATAAGGGTATTTTTTCCTTCGATCTTTTCTTGATGAGCCTCTACAGATTCAAAGTACTTCATCCCGTAAATATTTTTGATATCATCACGAAGCGTATAGTTATCTAAAGTCATCCCTTCGCGTACTTTCATTTTTTCAATAATAGCTTCGGGTTCGACTTTTTTGGCACCTTCAACTTTAATGTCTTGAACGACAAATATCGACTGGAGGCTTCCGAGATTTGTATTGGCCTGAAGTGAAAAACTGAGGAAAGCCAATCCAAACAGGTATAAAAGTTTAATCATCCAATGACCTTAATAAGTTAACTAACCATGCGATTTTAGCCAATAATCTGACCATCTTCAATGGTTATTTTGTGCTCAAAACTGGCGGCAACTGAATTATCATGCGTCACAACAATAAGTGTAGAGCCTGCTTCTTTTGCCAGGTTCTTAAGCATTGCAATGGCCACTTGTGTATTCTTAGAGTCTAAATTTCCAGTAGGCTCATCACAAAGGATAAGCTTAGGACTTAAAGAAATTGCTCTTATGATATTTACTCTTTGCTGCTCTCCTCCTGAAATTTCAAAGGGATATTTTTTTAAGCAATGAGTTATATTTAGCTCTTCAGCATATTCTAGAATTTTAGCCTTTATTTTCTTTTCTTTAATTCCTGCAATTTTCGCAGGGAGTAAGATGTTCTGCATACAAGTCATCGATGGGAGCAAGAAATGGAATTGAAAAACAAATCCGATAAATCGATTTCTCATTTCGCTTAACTGTGCGTCATTCATTTTCGTGGTTTCTTTTCCTGCTAGAAAAACTTGACCGCTTGTCGGTCTTTCGAGCGAGCCCAAAATATATAAGAGAGTTGATTTTCCAGAACCAGAAGCGCCCTGAATCACATGATTTTGCCCCTCAAAAATATTTAAGTTTATATTTTTTAGAACCTCAGTTTGTCCGTAGCTTTTTCCAATATCGTTCATTTGGACTAGTATATTTCCTACTGAGCTATTCACAGTTTCTTGTTCCATCAACTAAATTCCTCTCTCAATCCACTAAGCAGCGATTTCCCGCCAATTTTTTTAATGGTAAAAAAACCAACAATTAAGACCCAAACCAATGATAGACCATAAACCATCAAATAATCGTCAATTTTAAGTAAAATATTCAGCTGGCTTAGTTTATAAATATCACCTGGTAGTTGGAAAATAGGCAGCTTGAGAATTAGATTATCTAGGATGAGAACTTGTCCGAAGGCGAGAACGACGGAAACCAACCAAATCAATGCAAGCATGCAATACCAAAACCTTGTGAAGTTCATCATACTTAAGCCTAAAGCTCTCAGCATAAAAATGTCCCTTGCTTTTATTTCAGAAATATACATTTTAAAAGCAATAACATTGATAACTGCCACCAGCACAATCAATTGAAGAGCAAGACTAATCGTATTTCGTTCAATTTCAACAGCATCTAATAACACCTGGTGCTCAGCCCAATAGGTATTAAAGATATAATCATCTCCATAGGTAACGGAGATCCTATTTTCTACCATCTCTAGGGAATTTGAATTTTTAAGTTTTATTAATCCCTCGTTGGCGGTAAAGCTTCGAAGATCTAGAGTTTGTTGTAAAGTATCTCTATTTAAATACATAAACCGCATATCTTTTTCAAAGATACCGTGTTCAACGATCCCTGCCACAGTGAATTCCTTTAGGATGGCGCTTCCCATTTCTCTCGCTTTTTTAGAATTAAAAGCAAGAACTATGGAGTCTCCTTTTTTCATTTGAAATTCTCTTGCAAATTCTTTTCCTATAAAAACCCCTTGATCTAAATCTGAAAGCTCTAGTCCTGAGACCTGTGCAAAACCTTTAGGTTCAACACCTTTAACAAGAACACCTTTACTCTTCCCATTGGCCAAAGCAAAAGCTTCAATTTTAAGAATATGAGTCGTTGACTTGATTTCAGATTCATTTGAGAGTTTATTATCGATTTCGTCCATAGAGTAAAATCCACTTCGAGCTTTCATAATGATGTCACCATTACTTGTTGAAAGTGCTGATTTGAGTTTTAAACTATAGCCATTCATTAACCCGACAGTGGATAAAATAACGGCAACAGAAAAGGAAAGACTGAATATCGTTCCAAGTAGAAATCTTAAAGCAGATTTTTTATCAAGAATTATTCTAAAAAGCGAACCTAAAGGAAGCTTTGTCATTCACTATCTTTGTGCTCAAAAAAAGTCTCTTTTTTAAGCAGTGGAAACAAAATAACGTCTCTAATAGTATGAGAATTAGTTAGGATCATGACAAGTCTATCAATTCCAATCCCCTCACCTGCAGTTGGAGCCATCCCATATTCAAGTGCTCTAACATAATCATAATCTGGATCACAAGCTTCATCATCCCCGCCGTCTTTGAGCACAGCCTGATCTGCAAAACGGCCCAATTGGTCAGTTGGATCATTAAGCTCGTTAAAGCCATTTGCAATTTCCCAGCCGTTAATGAATAACTCAAAACGGTCAACATACTCTGGATTTTGTTCATTTCTTCTAGCCAGTGGAGAAATTTCAGTAGGATATTCTGTGATAAAAGTCGGCTGAATAAGTTTTCCTTCAACAAACTCTTCAAAACATAAATTCATCAGTTTGTGAGCACTCAATCCATCCAATTTTTTAGGATCTATTTCTAAATCTTTTTTAGATTTTAAAAGCGCGATCATTTTTGCGGGATCAGCTAGATCTTCGTGAGAAAGACTTGTGTGCTCGACAACTGAATCCTTCATAGAAAGTCTTCTAAAAGGAGAACCAAAATCTATTTCATTTTCTCCCCAAGTTATTTTCGCCGAACCAATAACGTCTTTCGCAAGACCATGCATTAGCTTCTCTGTAAAATCCATAAGGTCTTCATAGGTTTGCCAAGCAGCATAGAATTCTACCGAGGTAAATTCTGGATTATGTTTAAGTGATAAACCTTCATTTCTAAAACATCGGTTCATTTCAAATACTTTATCGTAACCACCTACAATAAGACGCTTTAAGTGAAGCTCTGGAGCAATCCTCATAAAAAGCTCCATATCTAGGGCATTATGATGAGTATTAAATGGCTTAGCTGTTGCACCACCGGCCACGGAATGCATCATAGGAGTTTCAACCTCCATCCAGTCATCTTGATAGAAAAATTCTCTTATATAGCGAACGATTTTTGATCTTGTTCTCAGCTTCTCACGAGACTCTTTAGACATGATCATATCCACATAACGCATTCTGTATTTTAGCTCTTGATCTGTTAGACCGTGAAATTTTTCTGGAAGTGGACGAATAGATTTTGCCACGACTTTAAAATCTTGCGCTTCAAGTGAAAGCTCACCCTTATTGGTTTTAAAAACAGTTCCCTTCGCCCAGATCATATCTCCATAGTCGCAGAGTTTATAATCGGCAAAACCACCTTCAGATGTGACATTCTTTTTTACGTAAAACTGAAATCTTGTTTTTCCATCATCCACTTGAATAAAGGCTGCTTTTCCGAAGTCTCGAACTAGCATCGCTCGACCTACCAACTCGTATACTGGAGTTTCTCCGATTTCTTCTTTTTCTTTATCGCCATAAAGCTTTACTAATTCAGCAGCAGTGGCAGTTGGCTTCACTCCATGTTTGTAGGGATGAGATTCGGCTGCTTGCATTTTTTCACGTTTTTCCAATCGAACTTTCATTTGTTCATTGAATTGGTTTTCCCACTGCGAAATGTACTTATCTCTCATTACTTAAGCCTTTAAATTTAAATGGAACGTAAAGCAATGTTATAACTCTGTATGCGCTTGTCGTAAAGAATAAGAAGGGCTAACTGGGCGTTGCATTAACCTTCAATCGTCTATCTAAGGTTTTAGCTCCAACAAGATCGCCCCAAACATTGATCATGGTGATGGGGTAATCCCAAAATCTATCCACAAGAAGATAGATACCAATTAGCTCTAGCGGAATTCCAGTCATTTGCATCACGGCTCCCACCATCATTAATCCCCCACCTGGAATTCCTGCAGTACCTGCAGCTGAAGTCATAACGAAAATAAAGATAAGGCTTTGCTGATAAATGGTGAGGTCCATTCCTGAGTACTCTCCCAGAAAAATCACAACTAATGACTGATAAAGAGCCGAGCCATCCATATTCAAAGTTGCACCAAGCGGAAGAATAAACCCAGCGGTCTCCTTACTCACATCTGCCTTTTCTTCTAGAACTCTTTGGGAGACTGGGAGCGTAGCAGCGGAGCTCGCGGTTGTAAGCGCTAGTATGAGTGCTTCTCTCACATGTAAAAAGAAATTTAGAGGATTAAATCTACCGATAAAAAAAGCGACCGCTGGCAAAGAAATGAAAGCGTGCACCACAGCCGCAACCGATATGGCCAAAAATAAAGATCCTAGTCCTTGAAAGACTTTGGTTTCAGTTTTAACCACAATAGCCGCTATAAGAGAGAAAATTCCAATAGGTGCTATCTTAACGATCCAAGCAATTACCTGCGCCATCAAATCTTGGATTGCCTCTGAAAACTCAATGAGTGTTTTTCGTTTTCCTGCTTCGATCTTGAGTGAAGCTAGACTTACAATAATAGTGAAGACAACAATCTGAACTATATTGCCTTCTGATAGAGCATTGAAAAAATTTCCTGAAAAGAAGCTTGTCGCTATATCACCAAATGAAACTGAAGCGAGCTTACTTGGATCGTAATGTTGAAAGGAGAAACCATCCGCAGCCTGGAACTGAAAAGCTGAAGCTACCATGAGACCGGTGATCGCTGCCATAGCACTTGTAAGAAAATAATAAGCTGTTGTCCCAAGTCCCAATCTTTTAAGATCTGGTCCTTTCAGTTTAGCTATGGCCAAGAAGACTGAAGTCACAACTAAAGGAATAATCAACATCTTTAAAAGATGAATAAAAATCTTTCCGAGGAACTCAAGATTAATCGCCACTGACGGAAGATAAAGACCAACAATAACACCGAGGGTGGCCATTAAAATGGTGACAATTTCATACTTCAGTTTCATTCGACCTTATCCACAGCACGCCATTGTAAAAAGGCTTTCATAAAATCATCCAGATCACCATCTAATACTTTTTCAGCATTACCTGATTCAAAGTTAGTCCGATGGTCTTTAACCATTTTATAAGGATGTAAAACATAGGAGCGTATCTGCGAGCCCCAGCCTATTTCCTTTTTACCTGCTTCCACCTCAGCTGCTTCGGCCCTTTTTTCCTCCATCGCTTTCTCAAAGAGTCTAGACCTAAGAATTTTAAAAGCCGTTTCTTTATTCTGAAGCTGACTTCGTTCGTTCTGACAAGTCACAACAATTCCTGAGGGATGGTGAGTAATCCTAACGGCAGAGTCAGTGGTGTTTACAGATTGTCCACCTGCTCCTCCGGAGCGATAAACATCTATTCTGATATCTTTATCTTGAATTTCAATTTCAATAGAGTCATCAATTTCTGGGGAAACGAAAACAGAGGCAAATGATGTGTGCCTTCTTGCATTTGAATCAAAGGGAGATATTCTCACGAGTCTGTGTATTCCCGTTTCAGACTTTAAATTTCCATAGGCAAAATCACCATCAACGGTGAAAGTGACAGACTTAATGCCTGCAGAGTCTCCATCCTGATGATCCATAACTGAAACTTTATAGCCCGATTGCTCAGCCCATCTCGTGAGCATCCTAAGTAGCATACCTGCCCAGTCACAAGACTCGGTTCCTCCTGCCCCCGCATTGATAGAAACAATAGCATTATTAGGATCAGTCTCTTCACTTAGAAGCGATTGCTGTTCTGCTTGATCGAGTGCTGGTTTTAGCTCTTCAAATAATTGAAGTGCCTCTGGAATACTATCAGTGTCGCCCTCATCCACAAACTCGCAAAGGGCATCGAAATCATCGAATATAGTCGCGACCTTTTCAAATTTTTGAACAGCTTGATTGAGGACGGATTTTTCTTTTTGAATTTTAGCAGCCGCACCTGCATCTTCCCAAAACCCTTCTAAGGTCTCAAGCTCAGATATTTCAACTAATCTTTGATTTTTCCTGTCAACTTCAAAGTGACCTCCGAATATGCTCTAAAGTTTCACGCATATTGGATACTTCGGTTCTATATTCATTTAATTTGATTTTTTCACTCTCACTCATGCTTCATACGCTAGCATGAGTAAGAATTTATTGTCTATCGTTGTTGTTGCATTTGCTGCTGCTCTTGAGGCCTTTGCTGTTGCGTTTGCTGTTGTTGCTGCATTTGTTGCTGCTGTTGCATTTGCATCTGCATTTGCTGTTGTTGAACTTCCTCTACATCTTCTGGCCTAGCCAATAACAGCAGTCGAATATCCTCAGGTAGTTGATCCACTGATGTGGGAACTTGTCCACCTTCAATTGGAGGCAACTCATCATCATTTTTTTCTACAGAGCTAGAGTCTGTATACTCAAGTCCAAACATTGAATATAAAGAAGGTACATAAACCTCTTGAAAGCCGCGTTGCACTGGTATCGTTTCTTCATCCCGAAGTAACTCGCAGTCAAATGGATCTGCTAAGGCAGCAGGTGAGTTCTTTCCAATAATTTCTAGAATTTTTGCAAATGTCATTCTATCCGCGTTGGCACGTCTAAATCTTACAGGCCTTACTAAGAACTGAATCAAGTGAACTCCCGCTCCCGCAGCTCTTAAGAACGATCTTACTCCATTGATTTCAGGAATCTCCGGAACTTTATTGTACTTAACCATGTATTGAAAGATTCCATAAGAAAACCTTTTCATAAATTCTGGTTCAATCAAAGCTTCAATCGCTGGTTTGTAAACAGTATAAGCAGTATCAACCTCTCTTGATTCTAATATTCCAGATCTATCTGCGTCGAAGGTTAAGACAGATTGTTCAACGGCAAGAAATCCACCCCAAGTTACGATAAAGTCACCAAATCCCATGGGAACTTCAGTTCCATCATCATAATGGGTACAGGCACGACTAAACTTCGCTGTTGCTCTCAAATAATTATCAAATCCTTGAGCTGTTTGCGCATCAAGATAGTTATACATTTGAGGTAAATAATCCTTTCTCTGTTTTCCATCCTCTCTACCCGTTGGATTGGTAAGAAACTCTTTCATTCCAAGTCGATAACAAGCAGGATGAATTTTTTCAAATCCTTCGGTTCCACATTTTTCCTGAAGCTCAGACTGCATATCTGTTGCAAGTCTCAAAGCAGATGTCATGGTGACGATAAACTCTACAAACTCGTTAATTTCAATTCTTCCATCTCCGTTAGATGAGGGATGAAAGAGAGTTGAGATCAAGGTAATCGTCTCAGCGGTCTGGTTAGACTTTCCTTCTAAAATAAAGCCTTCTCCCTCAAGTAGTCCTGAAAGATCCTGCATGAGTCTTTCCATATCCTCAAGCTCCATAATATAATCACCGACAGCTGTTGCATCAGTTTTTCCATAAAAGGCGAATACTTTTTCGGTGAGAAACTCAAAAACTGCCATCTCAAAAAAGCCTCTTGGATTTCTACTATACTTGTAATCAAAAAGCGGTACATACTCTGAACCGTGAAAGTACTTATAACCTTTAGAGTCTATATCTTCAGTTTTAGAGAGAGATTTAGATATTCGGTTAAATTGCTCAACATACCTAAGCTCAACATTATTCGAAATGAGAGGACGTAAATTATTGAAGTCATTTACGATAGGAAGATCTGTCTCGAAGATCTCTGAATTAAATGCATAAGCATTATAAAAGAAAACTCCTTTAGAAATATTCTGATAACCAATATCATATATAAGTGTCGTTATATCTTGCGAAGTAAACACTTCATCGTTCGAGCCTAATAGAACTTCTTTCACCTTAAGAATCGAAGTTTTGTATTTTAAATATTCAGAAAACTCCGGTAGAAACCGCTTAACAACATCTTCAAGCTGCGAGTAAGCTAGAATAGGTTCATCGGGACTATCTTTGTAAAATAAAAGGTTGTAAAAGGTAAAAAAGTCTTCTTTGAGAATTTTTAAAACTTCAATATCCTGGGCATCTGTTTGAGCCACATTCCATAGCTTGGTAAAGTCATAAGCTATCTTTCCAATATCTCCCATAGAAGTGACAAGTCTTACTAACTGAGCAGAAGAAAGAGTTTGCTCGTCACCACCCAAAATAGCTTTTTTAAGAAAGAGAACACTTCTGACATCATCAGCCAAATCAGGGTTACTTAAGTTTTTAAACTTGGTAATAACTTCCGCAATTTCGATTGAATTATTATTAGGAACAATATATCGATTCAACATTTCACTGAGCTGTGAGAATGTCGTAAAAATGACTGCTTTTCTTCTATTATGCTCTGAAAATGTCATTGTTTCATCTGCATAAAAGAATTCTTGGATTTTGTTTTGAACAAAAAGTCGATTAAATTCTTTAAAGAAGTCCACTAAATTATCGACATTCTGTCTCGACATATAACCTTGATCATCACCAAACAACAAAGTGTTAACTTTAAAGATCGCATCAAGAGCCTCAAGCGTAAAACTATCAATATCAGTAAGGTTCGTATTGATGTAGTTTTCTAAACTTGCTTGAGATAAAAAGCCTGGTCTATCTGTTTTTACGATTTCAATAAAGAATTTTAAATTAGCTCGCAGACAATCTAGATCTCCTTGAATATTCTCCTCGAACATTTTTGAAATGGCTTGGGTATCGAGTTCACAGGTTGCAAATTGATCTATTTCTTCAGTTTCAACTTTTTTAGAAAATAGATCACCACAAGAAGTCAGAACTAGTTGGCTCAGCAATAATGCAATTAGCATAAATGTTGGTTTCATAAGAGTATCCTATAACTACTTTAAAAATTGTATTTCAAAGAGCTATAGACAGAGTCATTGTTCTCGTATTGAGACCAGAAAGACTCTTCTTCAGGATTCGTTCCAATAATGTTAACACCAACACTTGCGATGACGTTTGGACCGAAACTATAGCTCGTATTGAACATAGTTAATCGATCTTCCGTGAGCATGTCGTATTTGTAATCCAAACCGACAAATAACTTCCGTGTTAGTCTTTTACTTAGTGCTAGATGAACTGCTTGGTTCCAACGAGGGAGGTCAACGAGAATATCATTTTCCCGGTCAAACTCACTCACTCTAGCGATATATCCAAGGTGACTTTTAAAATCACCATCCGTATAAACCATTCCACTACTTACGTAGTCTTCTTTTTTCTTATTTGGCTTTAGTCCTGTATACTCGATCAGAGGCTGAGTACCGTCAGGAACATTACTTGGATCAATACTGATAGCCGATCCATAAAGTTTAAAATCTTCAGTAACACGAATCTCAGCATTTCCCCCGACAATATTGTGATAGTAAAACTGCGGAGTCGCCTCTACATTAATAGCTGATAAATCTGATTCAGCAACGATTTCTGCGGCGATAGAAATCCCGTTTTCAGGCTTTCGCATAAAAAAGCCATTTACTGCATATCGACCTTTGTCGTACCCTATCTTAAAACCTACGGAATATCTAAAAATAGCATCCGCAATTTCCGGGTAATTCACTGTGTAGTAGATAGGAACTTGTTTTCCTTCGAATTCTGTGGAGGCATCAGGAACACTACACCAAGGGTTCTTACAAGAAAGGCTTTTTTCCTCATCGTTGATTTCAATACTAGGATTCGATTCAGGAACATAAATTACTGAACCAAAAGCACTATAATTAAAACCACTTCTATATTTTCTATCAAATACGATACCTACTAAACCTTCTTGACCCGGCTCAAAAAAATCAAAATTGACTCTGTTGTTAACTTTTCCCAGTCCCCAGTTAGCATCAACCATGGACCAATCAATAATTTGCCTTCCTAAGGTTAGCTTTCTCTCTTGGCTTCCAAACTCAATTTTTGCTTCTTTAAAAGAGTACATGAGTTGTTGCTCATCATTTACTCTTGCTGCCATATCGAAAGTTTTAGAAGAAGATCCGTTATAGGATTTATAGGTGAGATTTAAATCTCCAAAATATTTATTTCCAGTTACTTCTCCTACATCCTCAACCAACTCATTGGTACGAAGGCCAAAGTCTCCCGTTAAGACAGACTCTTTTTTCCCTAGTTGAGTAGAAGGATCAAAGGCTGTGGAAAGATTATTAGGATCAATATTTACAGCAAGGTTTGCTAGAGCTGATCCGCTCAATAAACTAATGACGCTTGTGTAAAGAAGGTGTTGTTTAAATTTTTTCATCCGATCTCTAAATCTTATCCTATTTAAAATGTTTCAACCTCAAGGCAAGTTCTACCCTTTGAGAATCTGCCTTCTGATTAAAGTATCATTTCCAAGCTTTAGAGAGGATTTAAGCTGTTTTTTAGTGTAATTCTTACCTGTAAAAACTTTCGACAAACCACCTTAACCCGCTGGAATTATTGCAAGATTTAACATTTGCTAACAAAGCAAAAAGGTCAGATATCCATTCTCTTATGTAAGAAACTGACAGTTGTCGACAGCTGATAAAATTGAAAAAATAGTCTGATCTAAAACAAGGAGTATATGTTTATGAAACTACTAATTGCCGCCATGATGGTTGCAAATGTAGCACTGGCAAGCTCGCCAAGGGTGGATGAGTCCAGGCTATTTGTGAAAATCAAAAATTCCCTACCACAACACAATCTAATTCAAAAAACGAAGCATCTATTTGGAAAGTATTATTTGATTGAAACGAGCCAAGCCTCAAAATTGGCTAAAGCGATTAAAGATCAAGTTGAACTCACTGAACTGAACTATTACGCTGGAAAAAATAAATTACCTGAGCCAGAAGTCCAAAAGAATTTTGAAAATGTAGATAATTTTACTGCGTTTAATGATCCAAGAGCGAATAGAGTGTGGAGTTTTAGAGACGGAGTCGATAATGGAGTTTCCGTTAATCGTTCTTACCTTGCTCCTCTTGGACTTGAAAAAGAAGAGATTATTGTTGCCGTGGTAGATACTGGTGTTGACTACAATCATGAAGATTTAAAAGGAAATATGTGGATCAATCCCGGAGAAATTGCTGGAAATGGAATTGATGACGATCAAAATGGATATATTGATGATGTCCACGGAATAAATACTTTAGATCGTGAAGGAGGAGTTGCCACGGGAGACCCTATGGACACCCACTCACATGGAACACATGTTGCAGGAACTATTGGAGCGATTCAAAATAATAATACTGGTATTGCAGGTATAGCTTCTCAAGTAAAAATCATGGCCATTCGAACAGTTCCCAATAGAGGGGATGAGACTGATGCTGATGTGGTCGAGTCTTTTCTCTATGCTGCAAAAAACGGAGCTAGACTCATAAATTGTTCCTTTGGTAAAAAACATAATGAAGGCGGTTTGGTAGTTAACGAAACTATGAACCATATTGGTCAAACCTATGGAACACTTGTTGTCGCAGCTGCTGGGAATGACTCTTCTAATAATGACAGAAGGCCAAAATATCCAGCCTCTTTTGATTCTGACTATTTATTAGTCGTTGCCTCGACTTCAAGTAGTGGGAGGATGTCTTATTTCTCTAACTACGGAAAAACCACTGTGGATATTGCAGCACCTGGTTCAGGTATTTACTCAACTGTACCAGGTAATAGGTATCGCTCTATGTCAGGAACTTCAATGGCATGCCCTACAACGGTCGGTGTAGCAGCAGAAGTTTGGAGTCATTTTCCGGAACTAGGAGCTTTAGAGCTCAAGCAAGCTCTCATGGATTCAGTTACACCTGTAGGAAGATTTGAAGATCGTATGGTGTCAGAAGGAAGGGTAGACCTTTATCAAGCTCTTCAATCACTATTGTAAATTAATCAAGCCGAGCTTAGTCTCGGCTTTTCTTTTTTTTCATCGACAGCAGTAATTTCTCTTCCAATTCTTCCATAATTTTTTCTTCATTTTCACTGATCTCATGATCATAACCGCAAATATGTAAAAAACCATGAACAGCTAAATGAAGAAATTCTTCTCTAAAACTTAGGGAATGCTCTTTAGCTTGAGTTCGACAGACATCATAGCAAATTATAATATCTCCAAGCTCCTCCTCAGGAGCTAAGATTTGATAAGATCCACCTCGTAGGTCTTCGTACTGAGGAAAACTCAAAACATCAGTCACTTTGTCTTTATCTCGATATTTTTTATTAATCTCTTGAATCTGAGTTTGGTCTACCAACAATAAATTCAAGTTAAAAATCTGAAAGTCTTCTAATTCATGAGAAATCAGCTCCTCCAAAAAACTCTCACATACACTACTCAATTCACTTATATCTTCAGTGCCAATCGGATCAGGAAGGTCAAGTTGGTTTTCAAAAAAGACATCTAGATTTAGAGATTTATCATTCATTAGCTTTATCGTAGTATAGGACTCAAAGGAGTTCAAATGGATTACCCTGAATTAGAAAGAGCTATCCAGGTTGTTGCGAAGCTAAGAGATCCAGATGGTGGATGTCCTTGGGATCTAAAACAAACCCACACTTCCCTGCTTAAATATCTCATTGAAGAGAGTTATGAATTCGTCTATGCCGTAGAGCTGGATGACAGTGAGAAGATGCAAGAGGAGCTAGGAGATGTCTTATTACAAGTCCTCCTCCACTCTCAACTTGCCAAAGACGATAAGAAATTTACAATTGAAGGTGTCGCCAAAGCCCTTGCTGATAAAATGATAAGACGTCACCCCCATGTTTTTGAAGATCCCTCGCTGGCCAAGAATGAAAAAGAAGTAAAAGAGAATTGGAAAAAAATAAAGGCAAAGGAACAAAATAATAAATACCATATCAGAATGGAGGACGCTTACTCTCCGTCGCTTCATGCATCAGATAAAATAGGTGCTAAATCACAAGCAATAAATTTTGATTGGGATAAGATTGAAGATGTTCTCGCAAAAGTGGATGAAGAGCTTTTGGAAGTAAAAGAGGAATTGTCGTTAAGTCCAAATTCAGAGAAGACTTACGAAGAAATTGGTGATCTACTTTTCTCAGTAACTCAATTAGCAAGACATCTTGGATTTTCGGCAGAAGAAGCCCTACGAGACGCCAATAAAAAATTTAT
>CEQY01201796.1_pt1 | contig 20161 bp, 18 predicted proteins | sample 361391 | NCBI WGS metagenome assembly CEQY01 (sample SAMEA2621075, study PRJEB7988) | marine metagenome | isolation source: saline water (ENVO:00002010), including | reverse complement strand
TAAAAGATAAAAAGGTCAAGCTCTTAGATATCGCTTCTTTTATGGAGCCAAAAGAATACTTACCTCCTAAAGCGTGGCTGAATCAGTTCTATCAATCAGAAAAAGTAGATGCTCTAACCGGTGCAACTCTCACCCAAAACGCGATTAAATCGACTGTCTTGAAATACAAGAGTATAGACTCCATTTTAAATGACCAAAGCTGAGAGAAAATACTTTCTTCTTTTATCTTTTACAATCTTTATTCAAGGGTTGATTTACTTTATTTTTAAAGAGTTTTTTCAAATTGAAACAACTTTTGGGCCTAGACCTCATGCCCTGACCAGCAGCTTACTGCATATTCATATTCTGATCGTTCCCTTGATGGTCTTTGCTCTAGGATATCTATTTAAAGTTCATATCTTGGAAAAATTAAAAAGAAAGAAGCGCAGAAAATCGGGGATCACTGGGCTCATCTTGTTTTTACTTATGATTCTCTCGGGTTATTTGTTACAGATGGGGCTAGAGCTGCAAACCACTCGTGTGATAGCGATTTTTCATATAACAGTCTCGGTACTGTGGTTTGGGCAACTGCTATGGCATTCTAGAAAAGCTAGATCTCTTCAGAAAAAATCTTCTCGGTAATTTTCCAATATTTTTCACGTTTGCGTGCAATAATAAAGCTAGGGACTCGATAGAGGGGCTTATATTTAATCGCTTCTGTAGGGGAAGTCATTTCAAAGGTATACTCAGGACGTTTTAAGTGTGAGCGGAGAAAGTTGATATTAAATTTTTTTCTGCTGGTAGAGTTATTGAGATAATGGAATTCACTTAAAGCTTTGGCATCATAATCATAATATTTTATTTCAAGAAAGGGGTTTCCATTTTTGTCTTTACGCTCAAGCATCTCAAAAGAATCGGGTTTGAGGATATGAGCATCTTTAGAGAGTCGGGCTTGTTTAAGCTTTGAATCTGCATCGACTAAAATGGCGTCACAGGCGTGGCAGGACTTGGCACTGATATCGTTTTCGGCGCCACATTGATTGCAAAACTTTGCTCTAAAACGATAGCCGCAAGGGGTGATTTCAAAAGTGGCTGCATCGTGAACGGCACCTCTGCATTTTCTTCCATAATGTTCCAGCACATTGCCTTCATCATCGGTGAGCCCCCAAAAGTGATTTTCAAAGGTGCATTTGGGACATTCAATAAGCACCGGGACGGATTCTTTGGATGGTTTTTTCTCACCTATTTCTGGAGAATAAATATCATGTCCTACCCCGGTATAGTCGAGAATAAAACAATCTGTTTTATGGGGATCAAGCCTGAGACCACGTCCAATAATTTGTTGGTAAAGACTCACGGAGTCTGTGGGTCTTAAAATGGCGATGACATCCACATGGGGGGCATCAAAACCTGTTGTCAGTACTGAAACATTCACCAGATATTTAAATTTTCTGAGCTTAAACTCTTCAATAATTTGATCTCGGTCACTGTTTTCTGTATCTCCAATAACCAGTTTTGCTTCACCTTCAGGAAGGTGTTGCATAATCTCATGGGCATGTTTAACACTTGAGCTAAAAATCATCACCCCTTGGCGTTTGTAGTTCTCCGTGATGTCCACGATGTTTTTGACAATAAGAGGAGTCAGTCGATTTTGAAGTTTTAAAATGTCTTCGACTTCGGCTTGAGTATAGAGCTTCCCTTGGTCAGTAATTTCACTGAAATCATAGCAAGTCACAGGAATATCAATTTTTACTGGTTGGGTTAGAAATTTATTTTTAATCATATACTCAAGAGGGAGTTCAAATACACAATGTTTAAAAAACTTTTTATCCTGAGATTTCATCTCCCCCAGATGATTGTATTCATAGATCCATCCCATACCGAGGCGATAAGGTGTTGCTGTGAGACCTAGAATACAAAGCCCTTCGTTTTTATCCGTTAGTTTTTTTAGCACTTGAGCATACTGGGTGTCGCCCTCACTGTTCACGCGATGGCATTCATCAATGATCACTAAAGAAAATTCATCAAAAAAATGATCACTGGCACGGGCCACTGATTGAATACTTCCAAAAATAACTTTGCCTGTATACTCTTTGCGATTAAGTCCTGCTGAGTAGATTCCGGCTTCTAAATCATAACTGATATACTTGGCGTGATTTTGTTCCACCAGCTCTTTGACGTGGGCCAGAACCAGCACACGTCCTTTAGCAATTCTTGCAAGCTCTGCAATTACTAAACTCTTACCAGCACCTGTGGGAAGAACGATGACCGCGGGTTGTCTCGACTTTCTAAAATAGTTAAGAGTGTTATCTACAGCTTGTTGCTGATAGGGTCTGAGGGTGTACATAAAGAAATTTTATCAGTTAATAAAGCAAGCTAAAAGAATTTATTTTCTCACATTGAGTCGGGTTAAGATAATCGCTTTTAGAAACCGCATCATTTCCACCCATTAAGTTTGGTTTTAAATTATCTTGCAAATGCCCCAGGTCACCAGCGATATGGGCAATTTCATGGGCCATGGTTGAATAGCTGGGAAGAGCGTTTGGTGTGCTCGTATGCTCAATATTATTATCACTAATCCAAAAGGTATTGAGGAGAGGTCTGCTGCTAGGAATGCTTGGGACTTGTTCAGATCTTTTTACTGAAGTTATGTTAACTGCAAAAGCACTCCCGTATTTTTTAATTTTTCTGTTGAGAAATCCAACAATAATATTTTCTGGTTTACCTTCAGCTATAATTTTCAATTCAGGCATTCCTGCATACGGATTTTGAACTAAAATCTGATCAAGAGTTTTCTGAGGAAGATCGACTTTGATTATTTCCAGAACTTTTAATTGAACCCCACAGTGGCTCAATGATTTCTGAGTTTTATTAATTTGCTCTATTACTTTTTGATCGCTCCATTTAGAATTTTGATCTACCACTAACACCATATCCAAATGTTTATTGGCGGGTTTTTCTAGAGTCAGCATTTGAGAGCTTTTGAAGTCAAAATAAGTATTCTTAATAATGGCTTCATTGGCCAGAGCTGATAGGGATAAAAAGAGTGAGAGTGTAGCGATTTTTTTCATGGCCCTTTGTAGCCCAAAAAGCCTTTGGAGAATAGCTTTATGAAAATTATACTTAATTTTTCCTCGACAACTCATTGTAACTTATTGATTTTTTGATTAATTGAGCTGACTTTGTGTTTCTTTTTCTCTATGCTGGGCCAGTGAAACCCAAGTCTAAATCCAACAAACTAACAGAGGGAAGTGTCCTCAAACATCTCTTTGCCCTCACTCTACCCATGATTGTGGGGATCACCGCTAATATGTCTTTTAATCTGGTGGATACTTATTTTATTGGAAAATTAGGGGCAGATCAGCTAACAGCTATATCCTTTAGTTTTCCAGTGGTCCTGACCATACTCAATCTCTCCATAGGAATAGCTATTGGAACCAACTCTGTTTTATCCCGGATGTTAGGAGAAAATAAAGATGATGATGTTCATGCCTTAAGCTCATATATTGTTATTTTAGGAAGTTTTCTCGCCCTGGCCATTGCGGGTTTAGGGATTTTAACTATTGAGCCACTGTTCACCCTTATAGGTGCACAAAAAGTCCATCTACCCTATATCGAAGATTATATGATCTATGCCTATATTGCCATGGCCTTTAGAATGATCTCAATTTCAGTGAGTGGAACTTATAGGGCCCATGGAATTACCCTCATCCCAAGCATTGCCATCTTAATTACGGCTACCTTTAACCTAATTTTAGATCCTCTTTTAATATTTGGATATGGGATACTTCCGGAGTTAGGAATTAAAGGTGCTGGTATAGCGACCATGCTTGCGAACTTTTTGGCCATGTGTTTTGAATTAGGTTTGGCCAAATATAAGTATCATTTTTTCGGGTCTCTCAAGGGAGAAGTCTTCAAAAGAAAATGGAGTGAGTTATTAAATATCGTGCTTCCAGCATCCACGGCAAACGCTCTCAATCCTATCGCTTTGAATGTCATCAATTATTTTGTGTCCTTGCAATCTGCAGATAAAGTAGCAGGGGTAGGGGTGGCAACCAAAATTCAGTTTTTTTCTATGATTCCTATCCTAGCCCTTTCTGCTGCTATAGGACCTGTGGTGGGACAAAATTTTGGAGCTCAGAAAAATGAACGTGTCAGTGAAACACTGAAATATATTTTTATGTTCTCCCTCTCGTGGGGTCTTTTACAATTTGTTGTTTTATTTCTAGGGGCAGACTTCTTTGCAAGTTTTTTTACGGATGATCAAAATATCATAAGCCATTCAACTGAGTACCTAAACTATATTGCTCCCAGTTTATTTGGCTATAATTTGGTTATCCTCATTTGCAGTGGTTTAAATGCTCTTAATTATCCCAGATCATCCTTTGTTCTCATCTTTTTACGGTCACTGGGCTTATTTATTTTACTCTACTATATTTTTAGAGTGCTAGGTTTAGATGAGCATGTTTTAAGTGCTATAGCCTGTGCTAATGTACTAACAGGAATATTCTCAATATTTTTTGCAAAGCAAAAGTTTAAGTTTTCATGAATAAGATATATTTGTCTAAGTTTATTCAAGAGAAAATAAAGTTTTGATAAAGCTTAAATTCAGATGTCCTCGTAAATTATAAGATGCGAGGAGGAGACCATCGAAAATCTAGACTTTAATAAAGCATGGAATTTAATATCAGAAAGACTGATGACTTGGTTTGAACTTGGAGTGAAAAGTATCCCCAATTTTCTAGTGGCCATCGTTGTCGTCATTGCATTTGTCTTGTTGGCCAAATTAGCTAGGAGAGTTTTTCTAAAAACCACTTCTCGTTATATGCATGGCTCCCTCAGAGATCTTTTTGCCACCATCATCAAGTTTTCTATCATTGTTTGCGGTTTATTTATCGCTCTAGGAGTGCTTAATTTAGATAAAACAGTTACGTCTCTGCTAGCTGGGGTAGGGGTGATTGGACTCGCCCTTGGTTTTGCTTTCCAAGATATTGCTGCCAATTTTGTCTCCGGAATTATGATTGCAGTAAAGCAACCTTTTCGCGTGGGGGATATTATTGAAATTAATGATAACCATGGTTATGTTAAAAAAATAGGACTTAGAACCACTAAAATTAGGACTTTTCAAGGCATTGAAATCCTCATTCCTAATAAAGATCTTTTTACCAATGCCCTCAAAAATTACACCGACACTAAAGAGAGAAGGATTGATCTGGCTTGTGGCGTTTCATATGGTGATGATCTCGAAAAGGTAGCCAAGGTGGTTGAACAAGCTCTTATGGATATTCCAGGGCGAATTCAAGATAGAGATCCGCAAGTCATGTTTTATGAATTTGGAGGAAGCTCTATCAATTTTAACGCCAGAATTTGGATTGAGTTTAATAAGCAATTTGATTACACCAAGGCCAAGCATGACGTGATTATTGCTATCAAAAAGGCGCTGGATGCCAACGATATCGCTATTCCATTCCCAATTAGAACCCTTGATTTTGATATTAAAGGGGGGGAGAATTTAGTGACTCCTTTATCTGCGGCTTTAGATCAAATGAAATCAGCTCACTAGTTAAATGACTGTTTAAGTTTTAGACACTCTTTAAACTTTTTTCAGCCATGAGGATTTTCAGGTTCTGCCGTCTTATAATAGGGCCATGAAAAAACTATTGCTCATACTTTTAAGTACTCAAATTTCAGCGGTGTTTGCTGATAGCTGCCAACAAGTTGGAGGCAGCATGATTAGCCCTCAAATTAGTGAAGAGACCATCTCCCGTCTTAACCAAGAAATTGGAGTTGAATATCATCCTAGCATCTATGATTTTAAAAAACGAGACTCTAAAAACCAAATAAAAAGTTTTTATATTAGTTATTGTAAAATACCTTATGGGATCAGAAGAGGTCTTAAAGATAGAGGAGTGAGTGTTCATCTCACTGCCGAGAGTATTGTGAATCACCCTGCTATGAAAAGCCAAAGAAATAGCACTCCTAGAAATCACGGTGAGGGCGGCTCATGGGCAAATTTACCAGGCGTTCCTGCTGAAGGAACCAAGCTTCTTATCTTTAATGTCAGCGTATTAAATATAAATAATGGTTCTGAAGACGCTGTCTTGCATGAAACTGCCCATTCAATAGATTACTTACTCAACAAAAATAGGTTTTTTGGTAGAAAAAAAATCTCACAAGAGCGTGATTTTCAAAAATTATATGACAGTACGACAGAATGGGAAGGAATCTATCGTAAAGAATATGATTATGTTTTAAAAGATCTATTTATTGAGAAAGTTGACGTTTTGAGTACTCATAAATTTCTTGCATGGAAAAATAATAATCAGCATATCGTTGATGATTTAAACTACCTTGATCAGATTGCTACTGATGATATGAATAATAATATTAGCTATACCCAAGGTCATCACGAAGAACATTTTGCTGAAGCCTTTACCATTTTTTATAAAAGTCCTACCACTAATAATAGATTGAGAAAATATGATCCCGAGTTACACGCTTATTTTACGAATTTGGAAAGAGTGATCACTCAAAGGTTTGAATAATATGAAAAAACTCATCTCCCTAATCTTAGTAACAGTTTCATTCAATCTCATGGCCGTGCTTGACTATGAACTCGTGGTGAACCAGCCTGGTCTTGAAGACGGATCAACTCAAACCATCGAACGTAAGTTTCTGGACCTACTCGATCAAACTCCTGCGGGAGCTCAAGTACATATGAATATCTATGGTCTCAAGCTACCTGAAATTGCCGAGGAATTAGTTAAGGCCCATAAACGAGGGGTAAAATTTGATATAGTGATGCGACCTTTTAAAGAACCTGAGAGTTTTAAATCAGTGGAGATTCTTCGCACTCAATTTAAAGTCAGTGAGTTAAAAATATGTGGCTTTTTCTGCAGCTCCATCGCATTTAATCATAATAAATTTATGCTAATATCAGAATTAAAGAATGGAACTAAAAATATCGCAATCCACACTTCAAATAATTTCTGGGATGATGAGCGTAGAAATTTCAACGATTTTTTAATCATTAAAAATAATCAAGCTCTTTATGAATCTTTGAAAAAATACTTTTTAACAATTAAAAGCGGGAAGAGTAATCCCAAAATCTCACCGCAGATAACAGATAAAATCCAGATGTATACATTTCCCATGAGAAAAACTCGCCGAGTGGGTAAACCTTCAACACCACTAAGAAGAACTATCACAACTCATTATGATCCAGCTCTGGCCTTGCTTAAGCAAATAAAATGTGCACCGGGAGCGAAAGTGCAATTTGCTCATTCCCGTTTTACGAATGCGAGAAAAGAAGTTGCTAAAGAGTTGAAAAAATTAAAACAAGCTGGCTGCCACGTGCATGTGATGTTGAAAAATGATGTCTCTACTGAAAAAATTGGACCAATCAAAATCATTGCAGATTCACCGGGCTCAAAAATAAAAAAGCTGCTTGGAGATTCTCTCACCGTATTTCCTTATGAAGAAGGTGTTAATGGCAGGCCTTATCGAAAAGGGGATTCCAAAAAGAATGCCATCCATTCAAAAATAATATTGATAGATGCTCCTCTGGGAGAGAATCCAGAATTTCAAAAAAGAGTATTGGTGGGCACGTTTAATTTCGATGCTCCATCACTCAAACTCAATAACGAATTAATGCTGATTATTGATGATGAAAATCTTTATGCGGATTATTTAGAAATTTATAACAGCTTATACCAATCTTATTTAGATAAATATGGAAACAAATAAAAAAAGCCGCCCATAGAGAGCGGCCTTTAATCTAAGAATTTTAAAGCTTATTAAATATCAAAACGTCCAGCATTCATCACTTTTGACCAAGCATTTACAAAGTCTTGTGTGAACATTTTTTTGGCGTCATTCGCAGCATAAGCTTCCGCTACTGCTCTGAGTTCCGCGTGTGAACCAAATAAAAGATCCACTGGAGTGGCCGTCCACATAACTTTTCCAGACTTTCTATCTTTACCGACGTAAACACCTTCTTCATCTTTAGACTTAGTCCACTCTACAGACATATCAAGTAAGTTGGTAAAGAAATCGTTTGTTAGAGCTCCTGGTCTTTTCGTGAAAACTCCATGTTTAGTGTTGCCGCTATTAGCACCTATTGATCTCATTCCTCCTACCAGAACTGTCATCTCAGGAACAGTAAGATCAAGGGTATCAGCTTTATCTACTAACATATGAACAGGTGAGCGCTTGCTCTCCTTATCAAAGTAATTTCTAAAACCATCGGCTACAGGCTTAAGCACTTCAAAAGACTCGACATCAGTATTCTTTTGGCTTGCATCTGTTCTACCAAGGGTGACTGGAACACTTATTTTCATTCCACCTTTTTTGGCCGCTGCTTCTATGGCTGCAGCTCCTCCGATAACAATTGTGTCAGCTAAACTAACTTGTCTACCGCCAGTGAGACCTTTGTTGTAATCACTTTGAATTTCAGTCAGCTTATCTAGAACTTTCTTTAATTCTTTAGGATCATTGGCTTTCCAAGTATTTTGCGGAGCAAGTCGCACTCTTGCACCATTGGCTCCACCACGCATATCAGTTGCTCTGTAAGTAGCAGCTGATGCCCAAGCAGTTTTAACCAATTCAGGAATAGTTAAACCAGAGTTTAAAATTTTATTTTTAAGTTCATTAACTTGAGCCTTGGTAATGAGTTTATGAGATCGAGTTGGAACAGGATCTTGCCAAGGAAGTGAAAAGTCAGGAACTTCTTTTCCTACGTAACGTGACTTTGGTCCCATATCTCTGTGAGTAAGTTTAAACCAAGCCATAGCAAAAGCTTTTTCAAATTCTTTTGGGTTCTCTAACCATCTCTTTGTTATTTTTCTAAACTCAGGATCTTCTTTAAGAGAGAGATCTGTCGTTAGCATAACAGGAGGATTTCTCTTGTCTTCAATATGCGCATCAGGAACGAGGTCTTTAGCTTTTCCATCTTTAGGAACCCATTGCTTAGCTCCACTTGGACTTTTTTCTAGCTCCCACTCAAACCCATAGAGATTAGATAAATACTGATGAGTCCACTTGGTCGGTTGAGCAGTCCAAGCACCTTCAAGCCCACTGGTTATGGTGTCTTCTGCATTTCCTTTTCCGCATTTATTTTTCCAACCAAAGCCTTGTTGCTCTAAGTCTCCAGCGGCTGGCTCAACCCCAACGCAGTCATCTACTTTATGAGCACCATGAACTTTTCCAAAAGTATGTCCACCAGCAATTAAGGCAGCCGTTTCTTCGTCATTCATCGCCATTCTTTGGAAAGTTTCACGAATATCATGAGCTGCTTTTTTAGGGTCAGGATCTCCATTTGGTCCTTCAGGGTTAACATAGATAAGACCCATATGGGTTGCACCTAGTGGCTTGTCTAATTTTCTTTTCCCATGAAATCTTTCGGCACCCATCATTTCTGCTTCAGGTCCCCAATAAACTAGTTCAGCTTCCCAGTCATCTTCACGTCCACCTGCAAAACCTACCGTTTTAAATCCCATGGACTCCATGGCTACATTTCCTGTAAGAACCATAAGATCCGCCCAAGAAAGTGCGCGTCCATATTTCTTTTTTATCGGCCAAAGAAGTCTTCTGGCTTTATCTAAGTTGGCATTATCAGGCCAGCTATTAAGAGGCTCAAAGCGAAGTTGTCCACCCGCTGCTCCCCCACGGCCATCTACTGTTCTATAAGTACCAGCACTATGCCAGGCCATACGAATAAAAAATGGTCCGTAATGTCCCCAGTCTGCTGGCCACCAATCTTGAGAATCAGTCATAACTGCTTCAATATCTTTTTTGACTTTTGCTAAATCTAATTTGCTAAATTCTTTAGCATAATCAAAATCATCACCATAAGGACTCGACTCTTTTAAATTTGTTCTTAGCGGAGCTAAGTTCACATTGTCAGGCCACCAAAATGAATTTGGTTTTGCTTCGTACTTTACAGGTGCATTTTTGTTCTCTTCAGTAACGAGACGTCCCTGACCCTTACCAGATTTGTCGGTAGAGTTCGTTGAACAGGCAACTGTTACAAGAGCAAAAACACAGAGGTTTAAGATTGTTCTCATTTTTTCTCCTTTAATAAAAAAATCCTTACTCATAATACCTTAGATATTATTGGAGAATTGAATAAGAAATACCAATTTTAAAATTCTATTCTAGAGATAGATAAAAACTATCAGTAAGCTTAAAGCTCATTGATGTAAGTTATGCGCAGGGCTATGCTTAAGATTCGCTAGGAGAGGTACTTTTTAACAGTTTTTAAGAAGTTTGATTTTCGAATTGGTTTACCAATATGGTCATTCATACCAGATTCTTTAGCTTTCTTAATATCGTCTGGCATGACCGCAGCAGACAAAGCGATGATAGGAATTTCCTGGTTGATTTTTCTGATCTCTTGGCAACATTGGAAACCATCCATTTTGGGCATATGCAGATCCAAAAAAATGATATCATAATCTTTTTGATGAAATGCGTTTAGCGCTTTTTCTCCATTCATCACAACATCCGTATCAAAATTAAATTTATCTAAAAGATTTTTGGTAACGATAATATTGAGTTGATTATCTTCGACTAATAGCGCCTTATATCTTCGGGTAAATTCCTCTTGGTAGGTTTTCTGCTTTTGGATGTGATCATTATGACTTAACTGCTCGGCGGATGCTGTCGTAAAAGTGCATATAAATTCAAAGGTTGAACCTTTATCAACATCACTCTTAAGCTTAATTTCTCCTCCCATAGCTTCTATCAATTGCTTTGATAACATAAGACCCAAGCCTGTTCCCCCATATTTTCTTGTGGTAGAAGAGTCACCTTGTTCAAAAGGCTTAAAGAGTTGTTTTTGAATCTCTTTATCAATTCCAATGCCGGTATCCTTAACACTGAAACTGATTTTTGTTTGAGGTCCAAGTTTTTCTAATACGGCTACATCCAAATCGATCGATCCTCTAGGGGTAAATTTACTGGCATTACTTAAAAGATTAGTAAGGACTTGCATGATTCGAAGTGAATCTCCTAAGATATATTCTGGGATCGTAGGATCAATATATATATTAAAAGTCAGTCCGCTTTTCTCAATACCAAATTTAAAGATATGAGTTAAGTTATCAATAAGATCTTTTAGTCTAAAAGCTTTGTTCTCTATGGTTAGTTTACCCGCTTCAACTTTAGAATAATCAAGAATATCATTAATAACCCCGAGTAATGATTCAGTGGATATTTGAATATTCTTTAAGTGTTCGAATTGAGAGTCACTGAGCTCTGTTTCTAGCACCATATTGGTTAAACCTATAATAGCGTTCATAGGAGTTCGGATTTCGTGACTCATATTGGCCAAAAAGACGGACTTTGCTTTAAGAGCGTTTTTGAGATCTTTTTCTAATTTTTTTTGCTCCGTTATATCCCGAGTTGAAGCATATAAAAAATTCTCTCCTGCTAATTGAATTCCTTTGGCATTAATTTGCGCATGGAAAACAGACCCGTCCTTTTTTTTATGAATGGTTTCAAAGGTTTTTGGATTTTCTATTACACTAGCAATTACTGGTACCATCTGTTCTACAGGAATCGTTTCATCCCAATCTTTAACATTAAGTTTGAGTGCTTCTTCTCTGGTGTAACCAAGTAAATTGGCAAATGAATAACTGCAGTGAATAACGTTTCCCGCGCGATCAAGAATATGAATACCATCAGAAGCGGACTCCATGATGTTCTGGTATAATTCTTTTTCATGCTTAATCTGATCTCTTAACTTTTTAATCTTGGTGATGTCTTTGATAATAGAGAAAAAAGCTTTGCCTGAGGAAAGATTGATTTCGGAAGTGTTCACTTCAACATCTCTTTTTTCACCATTTTTTAGTTTATGTTGAAAAACAAAATAGCTTTCTTGGGAGGTACTAACTTCCACCATCAGGTTTTTTACCCCTTCTTCAGAAAGCGTATTTAGGTCAAAGACTTTTAATTGTAAAAACTCTTCTTTGGTGTAACCATAAAAATCACTGGCCGCTTTATTGGAACCTAAGATTTTTCCCGAGCCAGGTTCGATCAATAACATAATTGAGCTATGCTGATCGAATATTTCGATAAAAGAATTGCCTTCTGAAAGTTTTTTCATGGATCTAATTTACCAGAAAATCAATTGATGGAGAAATAATTAATATGAGCTGAGGACTCTTTGCCTTAAACTTTGCAATGTTTCCTGCCACATCTCTGGGGGATCATTTCTAAAGTTTCTTATCCTGCTCATGACAGAGTTTTCATTGGGGTAGTTATTCATGCAACCTGCAAAACCTTCTTGACCTGCAGGACCTGAAATCGTGCATGAGGGAAGATCCCAATTATTATTCACTCCATGCATATAAGTATTCATCTCTTCCATCCCAAGATTTTCAGAAACCGGAGAAACCTTCTTTGAAGTAATACTCCAAGCAGATTCATAAACACTTATATCAGATTGACTTAACGAACCATTAAAACCATGAGGAGTTTCTGCGTAGAAGCGGGTGATATCTCCATCATAATTGATGACGGTTAAATCGAGATTGGGAGCTTCACTTTTATTTCCCATACAACCTCGATAGAGTATATAGGCTCGCTCGTTTTTATAAACGCAAGTTCTAATTCCAGGCCCCGAGCTAAAGACGGAACCCATGCCGTTGAATAAACCTCTGCCGATGAACTCCAGTGATCCTGAATTAATATCGTCCAGGGCATCCATGGGTCCATAACTTCTGGTTTGTCCTGCAGGACTTGGTCCTGAAAAATCGGAAGGGACAAGTTCATTTTTTTCTTGAAGGCAATTGTCATAAACAATATCTCCAACTTCTTTGAGTTTATTAAAACTATTAATAGCGAAGTTGAGATCGACATCTTTTGCTAGAGTGATATTTGAGACGATAAGAGAGGTTAAGATAAATATTTTCATAACTCTAGTATCGGTGAAAACACCAAGATACTTGAGTGATGGACTAGAACATAAAACCTAAATTAAAGCTTAAGTTTAATCCAGACGCGATATATTGATCAAAGGTTTCAGTGGCGTCACTATCTCCAGGCCCACTCGCTAGTTCGTAGGTGGGCGATTTTACAAAGGATCTATAACCTAAATCAAATGTATAGTAGAAGACTTCTCCAAACAAACTGACCGCTCCTATGTTTAGCCCATAGAATTCACCTCGGCTAAAATCATACTGACTTTTTTCATCATCCTCTTCAAAGTCCACTTCACCACCATTGGACTGCCCATAACTTAAGCCGATATAGTACAGTGGTTTACAAGGAATAAATAATAAGCATCTGTTTCCTATCGGTTTGGTATAGATTCTGGTCCCGAGAGTAGATAGACTGCCGATCACACCCACACCTCCTGTGTAGTGAAAATCTAATTGTCGAATCGGAAAGTAACGGATACCTATGCCTAAGCTTCCGTAGGGGGACTTATAACCCGTACCGATCTCAACTCCTAATTTTCCAGCAAAAGCCTGAGAAGCAATAAGTATTAAAGAGATGAGAATGATTCTGAGAGCACTCATATGAATATTTTAGCGTGAGTTTAGGGAATTAAAAAAGGGTGGAAAACTCCACCCTTTTGATTAGCTATGATTTAAAGATTATTCACTTAAGCGCTCAGTCGTACCCGTTTGGCCGGCGTTAATAACGATATCAACACGTCTGTTAAGGGCCCTTCCTTCTTCTGTTTCGTTAGAGGCAAGTGGTCGACTCTCTCCTAGACCAACAGTTTGGATATTAACAGTATTTCTCTGGCCATTGTTTTTAAAATAACTGGCTATTGAATCTGCTCGCTGTTGTGATAATTTCTCATTTAATTGATTACTACCTGTCGCATCAGTATGTCCTTGAATGGTTAATTCATTGGCATTGAGTCTTTCGATAGTCTCATCAATTTTGGAAAGTAATTCTTTTGATTTTTCAGGTATTTCAGCTGAACCAACTGCAAAACCAATATCTTTGAGGCGAAGAATTACTTTATCTCCTTGCTGATAAACTTCAGCTTGGTCTTCTGAATAATTACTAACGACACTATCAAGCTCTTGTTGGAACTTAATCTTTTTCTGAGCTTCTGAATACTCTTCATTTTGAGCAGCAACAGTTGCGGCTAGCAAATTCGCAGCAGAGTTAGAGGTATCAAGTTCTCCTGAAAGTGAATCCACTCTATTATTAAGTTGACCTAGTTGACGGTCATTTCTTACCAGTTCAAGAGCTACTTTCTCACTCGCACCTTCAGCAACTCCTGTGAGCTTGTCAGTGACATCACTTAAAAGTTTTGAAGAGAATTCCGCGTAGTCTACATCATCAGTATATTCCATTTTATTGCGTGGGTTTTGAGCAATAGCATTTTCAGCGACGGCAAGATCTTGAAGGGCTCTTGCATAAGTTCTTTCTGCTAGATCATCAGCATCCTTTTCTTCTGCATTTTCAATTCTATCTCTTACATCAGCAAGCTCTTTGTGTTGAACTGATTGAACTTCAATTTCTTGATATTCTTGCATAAATTTATTGAAATCTTTTACGGATAAAAATTCAGTAAACTCATCTGTTTCATCGATTAGGTCTTCATCAATCTCATAGAGAGCCTCTCTAATCGCAGTCTTATCGTAAGCCCCTGCATCTAAGGCATGTCTTCTGGCTTGAAGAATGCGCTCGGGAGATTTTTGGGCACCCTTAGCTTGAGAGATGGCTTTCTCATAGTAGGCTTTTGCCTCTGCAAGATCCTCCATCACTTCTTCTGTTTCTTCTCCGTCTTTAAAATCTTCTCGGGCATCTTTATATTCATCTTCACCTTCTAAAAATGTTTCCATGGCAAGAAGATCTGCTTGCATATCAAGCGCATTGGTTCTTACTTGCTTCACTTCACTAAAAGCTCCTTCAGGTGATGTTGCTGCTAAATCAGCTTTTTCAATTGAAGCACAGCTAAATGTAAGCATAGATGCTACTGCGAGAGTTCCTAATTGTTTTTTCATGATAACTCCTTCGTATTTTCATTCATTCTTAGATAAGAATAACAACGAAGAAGATTTAAATACTGGAAATTACCTGTAGATTATGTAAATTAAGCTACATAATTTATTGAGTTGAAAAAATGAACACAAAATTTTACATCTACAATGATGTAATGACTTGTGGCATCCAATTATTAAAATCTTCTGCTTTAAATCCTAGAGACTCAGCTCTTGAGCAATCCATAAACCAGTCAGCTGGAATACCATAAGGTGAATGATTTTTATCATCTTTCTGTGAAGTAATATTCGCTTTTCCCCCTGTATGTTCTTCGATTGACTGGATCATATGTGAGAGTTGCAGAGGCTTGGGGCTCGCTATATTGAGGGGGCCGGTATATTCATTTTGTGCTAAAAAAAATAGAGCACTAGCAGCATCATCGCTAGAAATACAGGAGAGTTTAGCGTCAAGGTCAGGGAAGTAAATGGGAAGAGATTTTTTAACTCGCTCCACATGAAATTTAAATCTTTGGGTGTAGTCATCACTTCCTATAACGATGGGAAAACGAACAGAGACAACATCAAAATTTGCATACTTTTCGAAGGCGATTTCTGCTTGTCGTTTGGCTTCACCGTAATTACTTTCGGCTGTTTCATAATTCTCAATGACATGCTTTTGTGGATCAAAGTCTGATTCTTTTAAATCTGATCCTTCATCATACACTGATTGAGAGGAGGTAAATATGTATCGAGAAGTCTTACTTTTAAAGATTTCACATGCAGCTGTGGCTTGATGGTAATCAAAACAAGCTTGGTCATAGACCACATCAAAATTTTTATTTTCCAGGAGAACTTTCATTTTGGTGGTATCGTTTCTATCACATTTAATTCTAGTGATTTGATCTCCAAAGCCGTCTTCTAAATTTCCTCGGTTTAACAGAGTCACTGTATGATTATCGTTAAGAAGCAAAGAGGTTAATTTTTTTCCAAAAAAACGGTTGCCCCCCAATATAAGAATATTCATAAATTTCCTTTAGCTACATATCTCCATGGTAGTTTAGCATCTTGACCCGCATAATCAATTCCAATTCTTGGGGTTGCTTCATAGGGAAGATTTAATCCTCTGTCTTCTAGCCAAAGTGAGTTCTTTTTAGTCAAAGCTAAATTATTATGATCTCTATTTATTCCAAGTGCTTGTGTCAGCTTACCTGGTCCATTCACGAGATTTTTTTCAGAAATATTTTCTCCTCTTCGAATTTGCATGATTTCTCTTCCATGGGTAGGCTGTATACTTCGAATGAGCACCGCTTGCGGATGATCTTTAGGACCTGTGATAATATTAAACAGAGAGTGGATTCCGTAGCATAAATAGACATAACTTATGCCTCCTTTGTGGTAGAAAATCTTTGTTCGTTCAGTATGCTTATTTAAATAAGCATGGCATGCTTGATCAGTTAAGCCGCAGTAAGCTTCAGTTTCAAGTATGATTCCTCCTGTAAGGTTGTTATTAATAGAAGAGAAAAGGTATTTTCCTACCAGCGACTGGGCAATATAATTGACATCTTTATTTTGAAAAAATTGGAGAGGAATTAATTTTTTCACAAGTATTTAAAATAAATAACCAAAGTTAAGTCCAATCCCTAGACCAGATTGAAAATAAGTGGAGATAATGTCCTCAGCTGCATCGGCTCCTTCACCTTTTCGAACTTTAGAGGTAGGCTCAGCTATAAAAGTTCTATAGCTAATATCTGCTGAGTAGACATATCTATCTTTAAAAATATCAAAAAAACCTATATTCATACTGACAAAATTACTCTCATTGATTTGATAGTCAGACTCAAGGTCATTATCATTATAGGAAAGAATGCCGCCATCAGAATGACCGAATTGGGCTCCAAGATAGTAACGAGACTGACAATCAAAAATAAACATACATGTTTCACTCGTTACATCAGTGTAGATTCTAGACCCTATCGTTGAGGTTGGACCAATCTTTTCCATGGCCCTATTGAGGTGAAAATCAAAACGCTGAGTTGGGAAATAACGCAAACCTAGAGCTAATGATCCTTGATTGGATTTTAAACCTGTTCCGATATCGAAGCCAAAGCGCTTGGTAAGTAATTCATCAGAGTAAGCGCTAGAGGTAAGTAATAGAATAAGGATCATTGATTTCATAGTTTAAACTTTAAAGTTCAGTGGGAAGATTATAGCTTTCTGTTTCAGGTATGACTTCGCCCCCAAAAATATGATCGAGAAGACTTTCAAATAACACCCAATAATCCCAATCAATATTATTTTTATTGCCTGAAAATCTCACAATTCCTTCAATCACATCTTGGTCGGTGCGATCGACGATCTCTAGTCCCATATCGAGAAAAGATTCTTTTAAAGCCGTGGTAAAGGGCTTTTTACTATTCCAACCTTCTATAAATTCAGCATTCTCAGAATTGAGATAAATTTGCCCTTCTACTTTTTGACTCTTTGTCACAAAGAAGAGACTGATATCCATGGTTCCTGATTCAAAATCAATTCGATCTTTTGGTAAATAATCAGTAATTTTTGTAAGACTGATTCCCTTTAATTTCAGATCAAGGTCAAGGAGAGGAGGCATCATAAGGGGATGTCCTTTACCTTTTGCCTCTAAGGAGCCCTCTAATAATTCACCTTTTGTGGTAAAATTGGCATAATCATTTGTCTGTTCTTGTTTTGGAAAAAGCTTTATTTCCTTAAAGAGTAGCTCTTCTAAAGACATTTTAATTTTATTTTCTCTGTTCTCTTGTTTTCTAATGAGTTCAATATTTATGCTTGGGAAATATAATTCATCGACGATATTGGAAAAGGGGAGATTGATTTTATCTAATTGTATTTTAGAAGGCTCATCCTTTTTGTCGTCCTCTACCGCATCATCCTTGCTTGTATAAGTTATATTTAGCCCTTCAACTCGAATTGAGTATTTAAATATATCTTTCATACTTTCAAAAAAAAGAAAGTCTAATATCACTTCACTTGTTTCAACAGAATACTGAGGATATATTTCCGGTTGATTCTCTTTAAGCTCAATATTACGCAAGACCAAATAGGATTGGGGGTAATTTATATCCCATTCACCTAAGCTAAATTCAGCACTTAGAGTAGGTTTTGTTAATAAACCAAACATTAAAAAAAATAAAATGAAACTAATCCGTCTTTTCATACCAATAAATTTAAAGTCTCTAGGGCGCTAATAAATCAAGAATTGTTTAAAAAAAGAATAATTTTAGTTCACAACCTCTTGAATGGCTTTGGAAGTCATTTGAAAAGCTAAATATTACATTCGTTGCAACAAAGGAGATTGTATGAAGTTTTTATTAAGTTTTATTTTATTAGTAGGAACCCAAGCAGGCTTAGCTGCAAAAGAATTTAAAAATGCCACCGATGGTGAGTACATCACAGTTTCGGGTAAAGTTGAAAAAGCTAGTGGCAAAATGTTTCATTTAAAATCAGAAAACAAAAAGATTAAAGTCACTATGGACAATCATTTTGATACTTGGGCCGCTGATGGTTTTAAAGTACGTGAAGGTGATAAAGTCGTTGTCACAGGGAGAGTTGATAAAGATCTTTTAGATAACGACTCACTCAATGCTGGAAGTGTGTATGTGCAGAATTTAGGCACTTATTTTTACGGTGATAGCTCAGACAAGAGCCAAACACCGAAACTTTCCAGCTCGTACTTATCTATCCAGGACTTACCAGAAAATACCTCTGTTGATATAACAGGAACAGTTTCTAATGTTTCTGGAAGAGAATTTACTGTTAATACTGGAACAAGAAGAATCCAAGTCGACACCGCTGGTATGGCCTATAACCCCATGGATAATGTAGGTTTAACTCAAATTAAAGAAGGTGATAGAGTCACTGTTTCAGGTGTGGTAGATGATAAATATCTTGATGAGAAAGAATTAGCTCCAGGATATATTATTGAATTACCAGAAAACTCAACTTATTCTGAATAATTAATTCTTAAAAAAAAAGCGTGCTGCATTTAAGTAGCACGTTTTTTTTATCTTATCTTAGTAAACATTATCTAAATTAATATTTTTAAAATCATCTTCTGAATGTCTTTCTTTAAGTTGTTGATCTTCATCACCCCAGTTATTATTCACGACTCTTCCTCTCTTTACAGCGGGACGATCTTTAATCATGTTTGCCCAACGTTGAAGATTTTTATATTCATGGACAGCTAGAAACTCTGCGGAGTTGTCATAAAGTTTACCTAGAGCTAAGGCGCCATACCAAGGAAATATCGCCATATCAGCGATAGTGTATTCATCACCAGTAATAAACTTATGGTCTTTTAATTGTTTGTCTAATAAATCAAGTTGTCTTTTCGTTTCCATAGCAAAGCGATTAATAGGATACTCTAGTTTTTCTGGAGCATAGCTGAAAAAGTGACCAAAGCCACCACCAAGATAAGGGCCGCTTCCCACTTGCCAAAAAAGCCAATTGATGACTTCTGTTCTTTTAGCTGCGTTTTTGGGAAGAAATTGTTCAAATTTCTCCGCAAGGTAGAGTAGAATTGAACCCGATTCAAAAACTCTAATCGGAGAACCATTATTTTGATCAATCATCGCTGGAATTTTTGAATTAGGATTTACTTCTACAAAGCCAGAAGTAAATTGATCTCCCTCTCCGATGTTGATGGTATAAGCATCATATTCAGCTTCTTTTATTCCTTTTTCTAGCAGCTCTTCAAACATAATAGAAACTTTAACACCGTTTGGCGTTGCTAGGGAGTAGAGCTGAAAAGGATGATCACCGACTGGAAGATTTCTTTCTTCTCTTGCACCTGCTGTGGGGCGATTAATATTAGAGAATTTTCCACCTACCGCACTTTTAGCATCCCATACCTTAGGGGGCGTATAGTTATCAGACATGTTAACTCCTTAATCTATTTAAAAACAGACATATCGATAGCAGATATATCACCGCCAGCATAAAAGTAATGCCCTTTCATGTCTTTAAGCTTAAGTGAATTATTGTATAAATGTGGGAAGTCATTTTCCCATTTCAAATCATCCCCAAAATTTTCCTGCTCAAAGCCAACGATGTAGACTTTTTCACCTGCAAAATATTTGCTGGTTACGTGCTCCAGCTGTTCAGCAGTGGCCATATGAATAAAGCCATCTCTTTGGTCGTGTTCTGATCCAGAAAACTCGTGGTTATTTTGAAACTCTTGCCATTCATGAGTGCGTAAG
>CEQY01396406.1_pt1 | contig 20228 bp, 21 predicted proteins | sample 361391 | NCBI WGS metagenome assembly CEQY01 (sample SAMEA2621075, study PRJEB7988) | marine metagenome | isolation source: saline water (ENVO:00002010), including | reverse complement strand
TATCGAGATTTTTACGGCCAAAAGACTAGAGGTTGTGAAAAGAAGATACGAACTCTTGATAGCGGACGCGAAAGAACGCCTGAATAAAAATAATGAGATTATACGTTTTATTAAAGAGCGCCATTATGCACAAGCTGAGAAGAAGGCTAATAGAAAGGCTTTTGTAGAATATCTTGGTTCAAAAAAATTCATTTTTTCTGAATATCTCGCGGACATGGCCATCTATCGCATGACGAAAGAAGAGGTAAATAAGCGACAACTATTGATTACTGAAGATAAAAAGAAAATCAAAGAGTATGAAAAGATCGTTAAAAGCCATGCAATGGTAAAAAAAGAATTGATCAAAGAATTGAATGAGGTTTCAGAGCAAATAGATAAAATAATGAAAGCTAAAGGCGACCATAAAAGACAGGTATATAGAAAGCTCAATAAAACTTCTCGAAAGCGAAGAAAATAATTAAAGCTGTCAGGGAATTAAAACGATATTATTGATATGAAATTAGTTGTTCTGATTATTCTTCTTAATATGATCTTTATCGCCAAATTTGCTGGGGAGCAAGACGAGTCTTTGAGGACTGTTGCTAGTGAGACTGTTGAGATGAACCAAAAATAAAACCTTGAAGCCATTGCAGCTCCAAGGTTTTTAGATCTTTCTTATTGTTCATTCCCCTGATTTGTTCCCTCAGGTTCAAATTGTTTTTTATGAAATTGTGACTTTTGGTGAGGAAGCTTCGGCCCTACAAATTCTTGATGAAATTCACTGGACTGAGGCTCTCTATCGAAGCTAGATTCTAATTGGCGATCCACTTCGTATGGGCGGCTAACATCTCCAGTCAGGGCAAACGCAGAACTACTAACTAAAAGCCCAAGGATTAATGTTTTCATTTAACTCTCCTTATTTCTGATCCGTCTTTATGTAATTCTAATATCATGACAACAGGGGTTTGTTCTTCGCCGTTCATTACGTCTACACTCGCAATGGAGCGGCTGACAATTGATGGGTACTTTATCGCTAGATTATCTTGGTCATGGATATGAGGAGATCGATTGAGTCTATACCGGCTAATTGTCGGATACATAACTGACTCATCGGCAGAGCTATCTTCATGGTAGAGACCTAGAAAATGACCGAGCTCATGCAATACTACGGTTTCTAGATCATAGCCCCAGCTATCATCTGCAGAAAAATCAAAATAATCATAGTTCAATAAAACGTCAGCGTGGTCGATTCGGATTTGCCCGTTAGATGAACGAGTGCCAAAAATTTGTGTGACCGCTAAGGCGGTCTTTGGCATTTCTGCAGGCCAGTTGAATAACTTGTAAATGCCAAGCTCCCCGTCGCGAAATTCATCTAAAGTATTTCGAGCTGAAAACTCACTAAGTCCTGTTTGAAAGTAGGTAATCTGATTATTATTGGTTTGATTCCATGATTCCGTAGCATTTGTGAGAGCTTGCTTTTCAGCTGAATCAAAATCTGATCCAAATTTTATCGTGATAGGAAAAGTGGAATCTGGCCACTTACTTGCCGCTGTATTCGCCTGTGATTTACTTGAAACATCGCCACTTAGAGGCGCTTGTTCAGTTGGCTGGCAGCTGGTAAAAATAATGGTAATTAAGATTAATAATGGCTTCAAATTATCCTCATATTCCCTACAAAACATATCGGGAATATGAGAATTTACTTGAGTAAAAGACTTGGTTTACATGTTATTTCTGGGACTTAGCGTGATCTGCAAGAAATTGCTCTAAACCACTTACTGTAAGCGGGTGGTGAAAGAGCTGTTTTAAGACCTTAAAGGGGATAGTCGCAACATCTGAGCCCATCAGTGCTGAAGCCTTTACATGATCTGTGTGTCTAATGGAGGCGGCAAGAATCTTGGTCTCCATGCCGTAATTATCAAAAACGGTTCTGATTTCTTGAATGAGATAATTACCAGTCTGTCCAATATCATCTAGTCTTCCGATGAAAGGAGAAACATAGGTGGCTCCATTTTTAGCTGCTAAAAGAGCTTGATTAGCGCTAAAAATTAAAGTGACGTTAGTTTTAATTTTATCTGCTGACAAGCGATGGCAGGCTTTCATACCTTCGATTGTCATAGGAAGCTTAATGACAACATTGTCATGGATTTTAGCGAGATCATAAGCTTCTTTTAACATCCCCTCTGAATCAGTAGAGATGACTTCCGCTGAGATAGGTCCGTCTACGATTTCAGCAATATTTTTTATCAGAGTTTTTTGGTCAACACCTGTTTTGGCAACGAGGCTAGGGTTTGTTGTGACACCGTCGATGACTCCCCAGCTATAGCTTTCTTTGATTTCCTCGATATCTCCCGTATCAATAAAAAATTCCATCACTTACCCCTTATATTTTTTAAGATTTTCCCTCATAATAGAAGTAATGAGGTCTTTTGTCTCTACATTCTTATTTTTGATTTTTTGTGCACCTGCTCTAGCCGTGGTTGCTGTTCCTGAGCTTCCTGCTGAAGGAGTCGTGGTTTCTGATAATAATAATTTTATCGATAGAAGGATCGATTATTCAAATTTCATGGGAAGAATTACGGATAGAAACTCAGACGGCGATATCTTTAAAATCCACGTAGAAAACGACAATTCAAAATTTTTTAAAGCAGGAGATATTGTTTATTTTAAAATAAACAATCAAGATACAGGTCGATATTGTCGGGCTTCAATCAGGACAGTAGAAGATAATTATTTTAGTGTGCATATAAAAGACTTCAATCCTTGTTGGGAAGGTAGGGCCTATATTCCAAGGGGGTTGCAATTAAATTTCTTTTCTAGGAAGCTAGCTGATCGAGTTTTTGAAGCTAGTAAGTACCGGGAAATTCTTATCCTTAGAAAAGAGGGTTTTTTAAAACAACTTTCGGGTATCAATCGGTTCTTATGGACATTCGATCAGCAAAGATTAAAAGTCGCAGCAGATTACGATAGAAGAGTAAATGAGTTACTTCGCGAGAAACAATTGGCCATTGATAATCTGATACAGAAAAAACAAGAAAATCTTCTATTACAAACTGAGCTCAAAGCAAAATTAAAGTCTTTAGATGAATCTCTTGACCATTATAAAATTGAAAGACAAGAATATCTCGAGGATCGCTGGGCGATGGATCAGGACCTTGATTTACCGGTGGGAAGACGACCCATGGAAGAAAAAAGCTATTAATGAAACTTATAGCGAGCCTTTTGGTTTATCTCTCGGTGGCTTCTGTTTTTGCAATTGAGTTAAAAATGGAACATGTACGAATTATTGCTCCTAAAAGAAACAAAGTTCAAAATACTATAGTTCGAAAATCCTTTCATGGAAAAGTATTAAAATCTGAACAAAATGAACTTATAAGTACTAAACCTGTGGATGGCAATGAAGCCTTGCAAGCTTATACAAAATTGATCATTGATAAGCTCAATAGTGAAATCATGTCCACTATACCAGAGATTAGTCAGAATTTGATATTTCGTTTTCAAATTCAAAAATCAGGTCATTTTGATATTCTCAATATTCGATCTTCTGACCAAAAGCTTGTGCTAAAAATGGAAAATTACCTAAGTCAAATAGATAAGTTTCCTGCCATTCCGCAAAGTACCGGACAAAAAGAATTACAATTAGAGTTCAATATTCCCGCAGTTATAAAATAATTCATTTCATTTTCTTACATTACTTTGGGCAAATCGGGTTGGGCCTTAAAATAGAATTAACCAAATTGAAAAGGAGTTTCAGATGGTAAGATGGCTGATTGTAGCAGGGATGCTGCTGAGCTTTTCGTGTTTTGCTCAGCTTAATGGTTTTAAAAAGCACTTTAAATTAGATAAGAATAGCAGTGGGGATGTGACTTATATTCAAATGAATATGGTTTCAAGCTTCTCGCTGAGACCTTACTTAGAGCAAGTAAAACAAGATTTAAAATCCGAGATTAGAAGAATGCAACAAAAGGGCTACGACGCCGAAATTGAAGCATTTATCGAAGAATTGGAAGAGAGTTCTGATAAGTCTCAAGAGAGTCAAGAAAGTATCTGGGCGGTAAGAGACTCATTAAAAAACTTAAAAAATATCAAAGTAGACGAGGTTTTCACACAAGTTGAGAGCCGGGGCGTTCTAGGAAAGTTTGAAGAGGAATTAAAGAAAGCGCTCAAAGTTCTCGACTTGAGGGTTATTGCATCTACAGAAGACCCACGTTACTTCTTCAAGAGAAATGTGACCTACGAAGTAGTTACTAGGGCCTTAAATTTTGCAAAAGAGCGCTTTGACAATATTCCTGTTTTAAACTTGGTTTCAACAATTATTGTTCAAGTGCATGAGCAAGTTTTAGAGCAAAGATTATTTTATCAAAATATGCTTCTCCATTATCTTGATCAGGTTCCAGAGGCAGAGCTTGGGCTGACAAAAGCACAAGCGGATCATATTTTCTCTTCTATTTATGAGTCTCGTATTGGGCTTAATATTTTGGAGAGTAATCGAATTGCAGAGAACTGGGATTCTTATGGTTGGAGCACTTTCTATGGAGCTGTAAGACAAGGGAATAATCGTTTGAGAAGATCTTCAGGAGATTTTGAAGAAGTGGGTCAAAGACTTAGTTATAGCTTTTTTAAGGCAGTTGAAGATGGAGAAAAAGTCATCAAGAATCTAATGATTAATAAGCATAGTTTCTCTTCACAGATGGCAACTGCTTATTATTATGAAAAGCCAGATAAAGTGCGTCGTTTTAGATCACTTCTCAATTTAGGTCAGCTAGGTCTTGGATTTCTTCCCATCCCAGGATGGCTTAAAAACCAAGTCGATAACTTTATTGAGTCATATTATGTTGAACAAAGAAGATCGGAAGGGGCCTTGATGGCGTATTTTGATATGACAGGTGATCAAAATATGAGACGAGAAATTAAAAGACAGTTAATTAATCCTTATATACTGATTGAGTAAAGGTAAGGCCTCCCTCAGGGGAGGCTTTTTTTATTCTAATAAAGTTTTTAGCTCTTCTTGATGGGCGCCAGCGGCAGCCTTGCAATACTCAAATTTTGAAGGTTTTACTTTTTCAAAAGCATGGGTTTGTGTTCCAAAGAGACATCCTTTGATAAAACTTGTGGCCCCAAGATTTAATACAGCTCCCAGGGAAATATTTTCTTCTAAAAGATCTGAGCGCAGCTTTTCCTCAGGGGTGCTGGCACAACTGAAAAGAAAGAGAAAAAGCAATGGGTATAAAATTTTCATCATGGAGTTGCGACCTTTTTAAAGGTTTTTTTCGAACCACAAATAAGAATGATGATAGTTTGCACGAGAAAAAAGCTTCCAAGAAAAATGGCCCCACCCTCCGAAAATCCATATGAATGAAGACCTGAGGCGAGTATATAGTTCACTCCAAACCACGCCATCATTACACTCATGAATCCAGCAGCGGAGAGAACAATAAACCTATGAGTATCAATCCAACTCGAGTAACGTCCATGCACAATAACCATATAAAATAAAAGCACGATTAATGACCAAGTCTCTTTTGGGTCCCATCCCCAGAAACGTCCCCAAGAATAATCGGCCCAGACACCTCCAAGAATGATTCCCGCCGCTAATAAGACGATACCGATTTTAATACAAGTATAGGTTAGATCTTGATAGTACCTATAATCAGCTTTTGATAATGTTCCAAAGCGCATTCGAATGAGAGTAATATTCGCCACCATCCAACTGAGGGCAAGAGCGGCATAGCTTAATATTATTGTTGTGACATGGGTGGAGAGCCAAAAATTATCTCTTAAAACTGGTACGAGAGGAGAAATTGAGCTATCTAGCATATTGTTCGCAAACATCATCATAAAAAGACAAAGAATATTATATCCAAGTCCAGCCAATAAAAACATTTTGTCTTTTTTAAAGAAGAGAACCAGTAAACTAATAACGAGCGCTCCAAACCCTGAAAAGAGTACAGTTTCATACATATTAGTTATGGGGGCCCTGCCGGAAATAAGAACTCTCATCGTAAGCCCAGCAATTTCAATCCCAACAGTAATAAGGGCGAGAGCAATTCCCCAAATCATATTTTTGGATAAAACAGTCAAAAAAATACCTATTAAGGCTGTAAACATAGCATAGGAAAAAATATGTGATTTCGTAAAACTAAGTTCTAATTGATGGTCATCATCGTATCGACTTAAATAGTTTTTTTCGGCATTTTTGAGAGTTTCATCTATGCTTTCGGTAGGAATTTCAGAATAGGTAATCCACTCAGAGGAGTCGATAATATCTTTCTCGCCAGGAGGAAGAGTCGCAGTCAAACTCGCTGGACCATTATAGATTTTAAAGGCAGTCCCCGCTACGATTTTTTCATACATATCAATTCTGGCCCAGATTTTATTTAGATCTTTTTTATAGGAATTATTTTCTTTTTGTTTAAAGATTTCAGATCTTACAAGGTCTTTTTTGGTGACTAACTCTCTCACAGGGGCAGAATTTTGCGCTTCTACGACACCTAACAACTTTTTGCTTTCAATATGCTCTACAAGAAGTGGCAAACTTAAGGTGGTGCCGGTTTGTGATTGTTGTAAAAGTCGACAAAAGGTTTTGTTTGGGGACTCGTCCTGAAATTTAGATTTTCCTGTGAGAAATTTTATACTTTCTTTTGCAAGGACATAAAAAGGCTTTACACGACCTCCAGCTAGAACAGGATAATCTTCTTTTAATAAGCTGCAATCGTTGGCGAAAACCGTCAGGCTTGAAAAAATGAGTAAAATAAAAGAGAGAGTTTTCATGCTGGAACCTTTTTCGTTTTTTTTCTATTTATAATAAAATGCCAGATACTACCTAGGACGATTAAAAGTGATCCTAGATATTTAAAGAATCTACCGGGATCATAATTTACACTTAAAGCAGATCCAAATTGTTCCTGCCCCTGGGCATCTTTGCCAACAGGAAAGTAAGAAGCTTGATAAAAAGTGAAGTCATCATATTTAAGTGGATTATTCATAAAAACATGGTGTTTTTCTACTCCCGTACTCTCTCTTCCATCAAGAAGCTGAACAAAACTCTCGTAAGAAGCAGGATCTGAAGTCCCCGGATTTGTGTTCATTTTGAAACGTTCTAAAGTGATTTGATAGGGAAGTCTTATCTGTTTGGAGGTGATTTGCAATTTTACGTTCAAAGTTGAGTTTGAAAGTTCTAAAGGGCCATCAGATCTTACAAAATAGCTTTTGCCACCAACCTCTACTTCTACAGCTTTAATATTTCCCTTTATAATATTGCCATTATCTTGAATAGGAACAACTGGCATGGGAATTTGAATAGGGTATTGGTGAGCACTGTGTTTTAATAATCTTACCTTAAAATTCATCCAGGGAAGCTTGATGATCTGGTCGTTTCCAAACTTCTTTACAACCCAAGACTTTCTTACGCTTTTGTAAAAAGCTACAGACTCTCCAAAGAGAAATAGATGAGGTTTGCCAACAAATAAACTGGTGGAGAGAACTCTAAAAGGAGAGTTTTCATTCTTTGTAAGGTCATCATTTACTGCTACCGGAGAAAAGTCAGGAAAGAATTTTAAGAGGTTTTTCCCATGAGTAAAGGACACAAATCTAGCGCCTTTGTCTGTTTTTGTAATGGGGTAGTTTTTAGATTCAGGTGTAAAACATTCACTCGTCACAAGATTCCAGACCAAAAAACCGCTTTCACCTTGATTGGCGAAACATTTTTGTAAAAACTGTGGCATATAATGGACACTGAGAGGACCTAGGCGTTCGGAGGATTTGTAATCGGATCTAGGGCTTAGGGAGAGGGTTAACTCTTGAGAGACCGTTTCGTTAAAGAGTAGGTATTGACTAGAATGCTGTTGATCGAAATGTTTTGGATCAGAAACCCATTTTATTTGTCTTTCAGCAAATGGGATAAATGATTTCACTTTGACAACTTTTTCTATCGTGGTGTCTAACTTTGTTTTGCCTGGTTTGTAGGGAAGAGGCATTTGAAAAGATTTTTGAAGATTTTGAAAATCGACTTTAAGGATATCTTCACTTAGGGAAACCGAGGAGGCAGGTGTATTGGGTAAAAGCTGAAGGATTCCATCTACTCCGTTAATATAGGTAAAAAATGAACCCATAAATAAAATTAAAAGTCCCGCATGTATCACATAGAACCCATGGAGCCGTTTTTTCATAGGAAGTCTAACTACGGTGGCCATAAAAATACTGAGAAACATCCCGAGTTGAATCAGCATAAACCACCATGCTTTGTAGACTAAACGGTTAGCGTAGTCCGTGCCATGATAACTCTCCATAAAAGTTCCATAAATAAGGGCAATAGTGAAAAGTGATATGATAACAACTGCGAATTTAACATTTGCGAGGGTTGCCTCTACTTGTTTGTAAATTTTTAGGATTTTTTCCATTAAGCGATTCCCATCTTTAAAGCTCAGATAATAACTTAATACAAGGAGTTAGGCTATGAACTATATGAGAAGTTCGACACAGCTAAAACTGCGGATATTCCATTGCGAAATATTAAATTTAGAAAAATTCCAAGTAATTATTTGATTTCACTTAAACTTCTGAGTAAAATTGTCGTAGCAAAAAGGTAGTTTAATGTCCAAAGACCTCAAGTTCGTTCCAAGTCAAACAAAAGATGAAATTAAAGACGTTTATAATTTTAATACTGAAGCTTTCACAGAGCTCAAAGAGTGGTCACAACAAAGTATAGAAGGTCAAATTAAAGCTGGTTGGCAATTGGTCTCCGTAAAAAGTGGAGAGGAGATTATTTGCGCCCTTTTTATTAAAAAGAATGGACCCTCACTTTTAACCAAGAATACTCCGATAAAAATCAATCACCAAGGCAATGGCTACTCTCATGCGATTAAGGATTTCTATGAGACTTATGCAAAGGAAAATGGCTTGAGTGAAGTTTATAACTATACTCCTCGGGATAACTTTCGTATGATTTCACTAAATGAAGGTCACGATTACTCCAAGACTGGGAATTCTTTGGATGATGGTGCTTTGATTGAATGGATAAAAAAAATATAAATAATTGCTAGATATTTAAACACACTGGGAGGAATAAATGGCAAAGAAAAAAGCAACAAAAAAGAAAGCAACTAAGAAGGTAGCTAAGAAGAAGGCAACTAAAAAAGTAGCTAAGAAGAAGGCAACGAAAAAAGTAGCTAAGAAAAAAGCAACTAAGAAAAAAGTTGCTAAAAAGAAGGCAACTAAAAAAGTAGCTAAGAAAAAAGCAACTAAGAAAAAGGCTGCAAAGAAGAAGGCGACAAAGAAAAAAGTTGCTAAGAAGAAGGCAACGAAAAAAGTAGCTAAGAAAAAAGTTGCTAAAAAGAAGGCAACGAAAAAAGTAGCTAAGAAAGCGACTAAGAAAAAAACGAAAAGAAAGCCTAATGCAGCTTTTATGAAGCCTTTAACTCCTTCTGCAGAGTTGGCTGAAGTAGTTGGATCAAAGCCACTACCGAGAACACAAGTTGTTAAGAAGCTTTGGGAATATATTAAGAAAAATAATCTTCAAGACCCTAAAAACAAAAGAAATATCAATGCTGATGCTAAACTTAAGCCAGTTTTTGGTGGAAAGAAAACAGTATCAATGTTTGAAATGACCAAACTAGTTTCAAAACATTTAAGCTAATTCATTGATTAAATACAAATGATGAAGGGGCCTTTTTAAAAGGCCCTTTTTTATTGCATGAATTTCGTATATTTCTTGTATCTTTGTCTGGAATTAAGGGGGAGCAGATTAAGCTTTTCGTTTAAGCTGAAAAGGTCATGACAATTAGGTGTTGGATTTCCTCTAGGAAAAGTCTTATTGCCAGACAGGTAATCCAAACAAGTTTCGCTATACAGTTTCAAATACTCAGGGAAATACCGCTCTACAATTCTTACGTAGGATTGTGCTTTTGAGTCTCTCGTCTTTTTAAAAATATCATCTGGCAGGTAGGGAGACTTCTTTAATTGTTTAACAAGATTATTTCTCTGTTCTATTTGAAGGGACAAGTTTTTTAAATGATTGAGGTCTTTTAGGTGACCTTGGAGGAATTGGACTGTCTTTTCATATTGATCAAGCTCTTTTTCTTGGAAGCCAAACTTAACAATTAGTTTGTATAGACCTTTAGAGTGAGAAGGGTCTGAAGATAGATAACCTTCAATAATGGCAGGCTTAAGTGATTTTAAGCAATCGGGGTGAACCTTAGTATCCTGCACGGTTAATAAGCGACTAATTATAATGTCATTTAAGGGTGAGTGGTGACAATAAAACTCACCATACTTTGACATTGCAATCGGCTTGGTAAACTCCCATGCAAGTTTAAGGTTAATAATTTCAGGGTATAGAGTTTTAACAAAGTCCGCTTTGAACTTAATAGCATGTTCATAATCAAGGTAGAGTCTTTTAGCTTTCTCGAGGCAATTGTGAGTTTCGGAACTCTCGCATTGAGAGAGTTGTCTAATAAAATAGGCATCTCTTTTTTCGCGAAAAAACTCGTCATTTTTAAAAATAGGCCAGCTAGATATTTTCTTTACGAGATTATAATCTTCCTCGGTAAGCTTAGGCTTTTGCAGTAGGTTTTCAAGCCAGTTCAAACCCATTTGCTCGGTCATTTTTTGCCATTCATCATTTCGCAAAGAGGGTTTAATATCATGGGCATGTTCAAAAAACTCTTGATAGCTTTCTTGTCCACGTAGTACGCGAAGATCTTCTATCGAATAAATAATTTTTTGAGCAAAAACAGTGAAGTTAATGCTAAGCAAGGTGAGAGTAACGAGCAGCGTTTTAAACATGCTTAGATTTTATCTAGCCGCCCGAATACCGTCAAATTATCCTTTATTTAACGTGTAGTTTTAGATAGATATGGCACATGACTCTATATAAGATTGAAACTAAAACATTAAACGGATGGGAATTTAAAGCTTATCCAGAAACCTTAAAGCACCTTGAATTTGGAGTAGAAGATCTTAAAGATTTCTTTACCTATCTAGATTCTAGAAAATCAAATCATCCGTTCAAGTGGGTTATTGAAGTAAAAAGCCTTCAATTTATCGTGGGTGTATTCCCAGATGAAAAACTTATAAGAGTTGGTTCTAAGCAATTGAACTATGAGCTAAATATGCTCTCTTTTGAAGGTGAATATGAAGAAGAGACAGTGAGTCATATTGCCAAGATTGCCGAACTTCCTCTAGATGAGTCACCAATGGTAATCGAATATATTTCTGCTACTAGGGGATTGCCCCTTTTTGACGAGCCTGAATTTCAAAAAGTCCATGAAAGAGAAAAGGAGTTGGCAAAAGAACTGGTCACTAAACTTCGAACCTACAAGCAATCATTATTTGAAAAATTCTCCGACTTTGGGCTAGATCTTACGGCAAATTATATGCTCATCCGTATACACCTCTTAAAGTTTTTAGCGATTTTACCCAACTTAGATCACGACAAAACCGGTGACGAGGTTAAAAGAATTTTTATAGAGACACTTAGAAGACTTATTCATGACTCAAATTTAGCTGAACAAAAAGGCCTAAAAGGCCAAAAAAGAGCTCTGCCAAATCACTATATTTTAGCCATGGCAGCAATGAAGAAGATCGCGATATGGACACCTCCTAAGATCTTGGCAAAAAGTTTAAGATTCTTCGTTTCTAAAATGGCAAAAAGATTTATCGCTGGGGAGAATATTCAAAAAGCTTCTAAATCTTTGGGATCTCTGCGAAGTTCTGGAAGAGATGCTACTATAGACCAACTTGGAGAACTTGTAGTCTCTTCAGCTGAAGCTGACCTTTATATGGAGCGAGTCCTTGAAGTTATCAATGGTGTGAACCGCAATAATATAAAAGGTGAGAAGAATGCGGCAGGCCTACTACGTTCTCATGTTTCTATTAAAGTATCTGCATTGGCACACGATTTTAAGCCTCAGGACTTTTCTTATACCTATGATCAAGTCGCTCCAAGATTAATAAAAATTCTTTCAACGGCTAAAAAAGAACAAGTCTTCATTAATATCGATGCTGAACACTATCATTTTAGGGATATCGTTTTCGAAGTTTATAAAAAGGTTCTTCTTGAAACAGAAGAGTTTTTTGACTACGAGCAAACTGGTATCGTCGTGCAAGCTTACTTAAGAGATGGTATCGATCATCTTTATGACGTAATAGAGCTTGGAAGAAAGCGCGGAATTAGAATGCCAATAAGACTGGTAAAAGGTGCTTATTGGGATGCCGAAACGATTGAAGCTGATGCACATAATTTTAACGCTCCTCAATTTCTCAACAAGGAGGAGACCGATCTACATTTTAGACAACTTATTTTTAAATCCTTAGAGGCATCTGACGCTATCATCTTGGCGATTGCTTCTCATAATATTCAAGATCATTGTTTTTCAGAAGCCATGAGAGAGAAAATGTTTCCTGAAGCTCCAGTTATAGAGCATCAATGTCTCCATATGACTTACGAGGCTTTAAGTATTGGACTTAGTAAAATGAATTGGCCTTCTCGAAACTATATTCCCGTAGGTGATTTACTTGTGGGGATGGCGTATTTGGTAAGAAGAATCATGGAAAACTCTTCACAAGTGGGTGTTCTAACGATTATGCGCTCACATAAAAAGGGGAGCCTTTTTCGTATTCCTATTGAACTTTTAGAGGATAAAAAGAAAGACAATTCCTATGTCAATGATCAGGCTTTGAATAATTTAACTAAAGATTTCCGAAATATTTATCCTGTACGTTCGTATTTAATGCCTCAATTCAATTTGGTGAAAGATCAATTAAACTCTGACTTAGCGGATCTCAAATCTGGGAAGCTCTTTTTTGACGAGGGAGATATAGAGGTAAGATCCAGTTCGCACCCTGATCTTATTGTAGGTAAAATCAGCTATGACAATGAAGAGAAAGTAGATCAAAAGATAGAAAAGCTTTTTAAGGGTTTCAATGAAAATCAATGGTCCACTAACTCTGTTATGCGATTTGGCTGCTTACACAAATTAGCAGATCTTATGCTTCATCATAGAATTGAGTTAACTAGTCTTATTATGATTGAAGCCGGAAAAACGATAGACGAGGCTACAGCAGATGTGGATGAAGCGATTGATTTTGTAAATTTCTATATAAGAGAGCAGGCGAAAATCGAACAAATAGGTGAATACTCCCCTCGAGGAGTTGTAGGGGTTATAGCCCCGTGGAATTTTCCTTTGGCGATCCCCTGCGGAATGACGGTAGCTGCCTTAGTTTCCGGGAATTGTGCGCTTCTAAAGCCAGCAGAGCAGACAATGTTAATCGCTAAAAGATTGGTAGAGCTTTGCCATGAGGCGGGCATTCCTGAAGAAGTAGTTCAAATCAGTCTGGGTGAAGGAAAAGTGGGAGCAAGCATCGTAGATCACGATTTAACTGTGGGTATCGTTTTCACAGGCTCAAGACAAGTTGGAGAAATGATTTATCGAAAGATTAGTTCTCAGCGCACGAGCAAGAGATACTCATTTGAGCCTGTAAATAAATTTGCTATCACGGAGATGGGAGGAAAGAACGCTATAATCGTCACGAATAATTGTGAATTAGACGAAACGGTGAGTGGAATAATTTATTCGGCATTCGCACACGCTGGCCAAAAATGTTCTGCAGCTTCTCGAATCATAGTAGATAATCAGATAAAAGATGCCTTCTTAGCTAGGTTTGTTAAAGCGATAGAGGATATTAAAGTCGGACCTTCCACTGAGTTTTCAACGACGGTAAATCCTTTAATCTCAAAAGAAGACGCACTTAGAGTAAAGGCGATGGCCCGAAAATCTGCAGAAGAGTGTCGAAAGTATAACGGTGTGATTCATATTGATCGCTCGCACGAAGAATACGACTCTTATTGTGTGGCACCTGCATTATTTGAGGTTCCAGCTGAAGTCAGCTTAAAAGAGAAAACAGTGGCCACGGAAGAAGTGTTTGGACCGGTGATACATATAATCGGCTACGACGATCTAGATCAAGCGCTTGAGATATTTAACTCAACGGAGTATGCCTTAACGGGAGGGGTCTTTTGTCAGTCGCAAGACGATATTGACTATCTAACTCCCCGAATGGAGTCAGGGAATATATATATAAACCGCCCTAACACTGGTGCAAGAGTGGCAATAGAGCCATTTGGTGGTTTTAAAATGAGTGGTACTGGTCCAAAAGCTGGAGGAGTTGAATATCTTTATCAATTCAATAAACTTAATGAAGTAGATGCTAATCAAGAGATTCGTTTCGACGATAGTGTAGACACAGAAATTGAGAATATTGCCTATCCAAATAAATTACCACTGGAAAGAAGGCTTGAGAATATTAAGCTTTTGATTCATTCACTTATCAATCAATTTGAAGTTTATTTTGGAATAATCGCTGATCAAGAGAAACAAAAACTAGTCGATCTTTTAGAATCTATTGATAACGGCGAATTTAATTTGCATGAAAGGGAATTCCCCAATAGGTATATACCTGGGCAAATTAGTTATAATAAAAAAGACATGGCAATAGGTCAGGGATTTCTGATTGATGATAAAGACAACCTAGAGATTCAGGCAGTGCTAGATATCCTTATAAACCTCATCGTAGGTAACGGACTTACCGTTTTAGCTACTAATGAGGAAGCCTATGCCAAATGGCAAGAGTTTGCTAGGATTAGTTATTTAAAAGGAATCTCTCAGTTTAACTTTTCTCTTGGAAAGGTTAGCGAGAAAGGTCTCAAGGTTCTACTCACTAAACAACGTTATCACTTTGTTATTTTCACTGGTAAATTTGTAAATCCTGATCTTAAAGAGCTTATCTATCAAAAAGGTGGAGACAACGGTCTGGTTAAAATACTTACCACAGGTTTTAGGGCCACTTGGGATCACGGAATCGATACATTTACACACACGCGCTCATTTGCCATTAATACAATGAGGCATGGTGCACCTTTGGAGTTAACATTATGAAAAATTTTGGAGTTATTGGTAGTGGAAATATGGCACAAGCCTTAGTGCGGGGAATTCATACTAAATTTCCTGACCTTGAGTTTGTTATCTTTGATCCAACAAAGGAAAAATCGCAAGAACTGGCGCAAGCAGTTAATGGCAGAGCGGTAGATTCTGTTGATGATCTTTTGGATTGTGATATTAGTATGCTAGGTATGAAGCCTCAGCATTTGGATGGTTTTGTAAAAGATCATGGCGATAAGTTTCAGGGCAGAAATTTAATATCACTTTTAACGGCAGTTTCTAGAGAGCGGCTGGTTGGTTCACTTAAGACGGAAAATATAGTTAGGCTTATGCCTAATACACCAAGTAAAATTGGTGAGGGGGTTCTCTTGATGAACTTTCCCACTGGTTTTGATTTGCAAGCAAGAGTTGTTGAAGTCTTCGAAGCCTGTGGATTGGTAGAAGTGGTAACAGAAGAGCAACTAGATGGTCTCACAATCTTTTCAGGCTCCGGTCCAGCCTATGTTTTTCAATTTGCACAATATCTTCATGAATTAATGCTCCAAAGAGGAATTGAAGAAGATCAATCAAGGCGAATTGTTAATCAACTTTTTGTGGGAAGCTCAACCCTTATGCGTGAAAGCGATGAGGATCTTGCTGAAATGATAAGCAAAGTTACCAGTAAAGGCGGAGTTACTATTGAGGCCATTCGTGTATTTCGAGATGAGAGCTTTCAGTCGTTTTTTGAAAAAGCAATGGTAGCAGCTGATAAAAGAAATCAGGAACTAGCAGCGGAAATAAATTCCCTTAAATAAAATTCACTTGAGATAAATTGTGAGCGTCCGTAACCTATACTAGGAGGGCGATATGGAAGATTTACGAATGATTTTATCTTCTCATCACTCAAAACTTGATGAGAAAGATTCTAAGGTAAAAGCTTCTAATAGTGACTCTATCGCATCCTTGGCAGAGATACCTGATCTTTTTTTCGATGAGATATTAGTTCGTTATAAACTTAATAGGGTTGATACTCTAGTTTTAATGTATCTCTATCGTGCAACTTGGTGTCGTGCAAATCTCCATAAAAAGCATGGAATCACACCAATGATCTCTCATACTGAATTTGCTGAGGCCTTAGAAATAACTATAGATGTTCTTCATCAAACACTTAATAGGTTAGAAGGTTTTAGCTTTATCGAAACAATTCGTTCAGGGCAATACTTTGTTCGGAAATTTTTCACAGAAGAAAATGATAGGAAGTTTAATCAAAGTTATGATAATTTTCTCTAAGTGTTATCAAAGAGAATAAAAAAACTATCAGACTTAGTTTCTCCTGACCGCCTAAGAGTTTTTGATCTTTGTTGTGATCATGGAAAAATCGGATTGGCCTGTGCCGATAGGATTGCTGAAGTCTTTTTAATAGATCAGGTACCAACGATAATAGAAAAGCTTAAAGCTACGGATATTCCCTGCAACGTGCATTCATTGTGCGCAGATGCCTCAAATTATCAATTTGAATCAAAACCCCGAGATTGTTTTATTATTGCTGGTATAGGTGGGCACTTGGCCACAAAGATTTTAGCGAATATTCTAGCTACTGGGTTAGAAGGGATAGAAATTATTTTATCGCCTCATTCTCATCACGAAGTCGTTTGGGAGTATTTAGAAAGGAAAAGCGTAAAGGGTATAAGCTTTGATAGGTTCTTCGACCAGGGCAAAAACTATGAAGTTATTAAACTTACAGTTGATTACACTAAGAACTTTGATAGTTTAAAATTTCTTAAAAAGTGGGAACCACTACAGACAGAAGATGATTTTCTATATAAACAAATCGACTACTTTACTTTAAAGTCTAAATATGAACCCGACCAATATAAATGGTTATCCTTTTACCAAGCAAGACTTTCTTACTTAAAAAGTTTTTAATCTCTTTTTCTTTGTTTACAATAAGTTATACTAAAGTAGTAAGGAGTTTATGGCCATATGACGGAAGGCGCTAGTTCATCTAAAAAAAAAGAGGGTGAAAACTCAGAGAGTATTGTTCCTAAGATACTTTATATAGGTGAAGATAAAACTTTTTTTGGAAACTTAGAGCAAAAATATCGGGAAATTGTAACCTCCACCGAATGTGTTTTTGAGCAAGTTTTCGCGCAAGAGGAAGCTGAGATTCAATCTTTTGTTTTAAAAGTGCGAGAAGAAAAACCTAAGCATATCTTAATTGATTTCTCAAAAAATGATAAAGCGTTTCTTCACTTGGCAAGAGTTATAGCACGGCAGAATAAATTAAGACCTATCAAGATCATTGGCTTATGTGAATATAGGCAGGCGAAAACTCATATTTTCAGAGGGATCATGACAACTGTTGATTGTATGCATGTGAAGTCCTCCGAATTTGAATCACTTATTTATGATATTAATATACTTTCTTTTCCTGAAAAAGTAGCCGAGCACGGATTTGCGACAGCTCAGATGAACGACCACGTAAAGGCATATTATCCAGCTAAAGTTTCTATGATTAATTCAAACTTTATTCGAATTGAATCGAATTACCAGATGTCTCCAAAGCAGATGTTACGGATTAATAATTTTTGGAGCAGAAGTGAGATTGTTAAATCAACGCTTACCATGTGTGCGGATCAGACTCAGGAAAATGTTTACTATAATTATAAGTATACTCAAGCTATGCAATTAGCTCATGCTGATCCAGTTGAACAAACAGACAATATGACTAAAGCTGATTTTGATAAGGCTCAAGCAGAAAGGGCCGAAACTTTAGAAAATTCAAAAAGACTTTTAGGTAAGTGGTTAAAAGATAACTCTGATAACTCACGACCTAAATTTCTGAAAGCCTATATTGTAGATAAAGAGGGGAGCTTCTTCGATAACCAGGCTCAAACCGATTCTTTTTCATTTGTCTATCGCTGTCAGCCGTTTATGGAGAACTGTAAAAAAGAAATAACCAATATTAAGCCTCAATTGATTGTTTATAATATGGAAGTCATTAGTAAAGAAGATATGGAAATGAACAGTGACATTGCCCATACTTTTAATGATTCCCGTATGTTTCAGCATCTTATCAAGACAGTAAATGAAGTTCTAACTGATTTTAAACCAATAATTATCGTTTTTAATACTGGTGAGTATGACTCAGCTCATATGCAGAAAATCTATAATTATCAAAATATAATGGCCGTACAAGATGGTATTAATGTTGACCTTGTGATGAAAATGGCTGAGATGTTTAAACAAAAAATAACACCCAATCTTCCTCAACCGAACGAGGGAGATGTCTATATAGATAAAGCCGCAGATATTAGTTACGCGGAAATTGAAAGTGAAATCGTTATGTTGGCCTGTTCTGAACAAGACATATATTTCAATTGTGATGAAGAAATAGCGATAGGTACTGTTTTGAGATTAAGTTTAACAGTACCAGTGTTTATAACAGTAGCTCCCGTTCCTGAGTCCGCCAAAGCTCAAAGCGAATACTATGGAATTATTCATGGTGTTGGCGAGGAAGAAAGACAGGAACTAAGAAGATTTGTTAATGAAATCTTCTTTAGAGATTTAGAAGCTCAAAGAAAAGCTGATGCGGATGAGGTTCTAGCTCAAAAGGAAGCCTACGTTCAAAAAAAGAAACAAGAGGAAGAAGAGGCTGCAAGGCTTGCCGCTGAAGCTGCAGAGGCAGAAGCCAAGGCTAAAGAAGAGGCTGAAAAGGGCAATGATACAGAAGTTGAAAAAGATGAATCCGAACCAGAGGATAAAGAATGATCTATAAGGTCCTGTTTGTTGTAGGCTTAGTATGGCTCTTTAGAATTTTATTTAGAAATATTTCGAAGTTTAATAAAGTCGATCATCAAAGTCGATCTCAGACTCACGATGATGCTGTTGAAGCAGAATATAAAGTTGTGGACGAAGATAAATAAGTCAACTGAAATGAACGTACAAAAGACACCCCTAAACTTAAATCACTACGAAAGCTATGGTATAAATCAAGCTTATAAAGCCTTTTTAGTCACAATTAATGATATTGAAATGCAACAGGTAGAGGATTTAGAATACGATTATATTCAGCAGAGGTATAAAATTTTTAATTCCGAACTTATAAGGCAATCTAATGGGTTGTTTACTTTGAAGATTGTCATTGCTCAAGCTACCAGTGCCATGTAAAAAATTCAAAAAAATTGAATGAGGGAATAACAGCAAGTATGAAGTCGAGATAAGAGGAATTATGAGAATAGCTTTATTCTTGGCGGTGATATTTTTAAACACCTCCCATGCGAGTATTAATAATTGTCAAAATCTGTCAAAACAGCAGGCGCTTAAAGCATTCAACCTAATTAAAACAACAGATATTTACGAATACACTATTCTTGACCTTTATTGCGAGGCCTGTCTTGATTCTTACCCAAAGCCATTACTTGTTGAGTCCTATAAAGTTATGAAAACTAAAAATGGATATTCTGTCTTTTTAGATGGTATGGCCTATAATTTAGCTTATTTATACAGTGGTGGTGAGAATCTAGCTCAAAAAGTCGGGTGTGAAACATTCGCTGTCTCAAAGTATCTAAACTAATTTGAAAGTAATTTCTTAAAAGAGTATTGAAGAAGACTGGCAAGAATAAAGAGTAATCTTTTGCTGTTTAGCTTAACCCTTGTGCGATAATTTAATCCATTATCGATAGATGTATATTCAATCTTCTTATTGGTGGCTAGGTAATTTAACAAAAGAGAATAAAAGTAGTTAGAGTGGGGGGGGATATTAAAAATTTCATTTGAATTTTCTTCAGGCATGATACGCACAAAATTCATACCGTCACCTTTAGTTTCATAGACTGTGCGCCTTCCAATAAATCCCGTTAAAAGGTTACTTATTTTATCGATATGGCCACCGAGATTCTTTCTTTGAGAGGTTCTTCTACCTATCAATAAGTCTGTGGTGCAAAAAGTCTTATTTCTTACAATTTCGCTAAATTCATTTATACAATCCTCCCAACCCTCTTCGATGGTGAGCATATAGTCAAAATGATTCTCTCTTGCGTAATCAAGAGCTATTTTAAACGAAAAACCTCTGCCTTTGTCTTGGTCTAACGAAAGAAGCTTATGTTCAGTTTTTAATTGAGGGAGTTCAAGGTTAAGGACAGGTTTAGTTCTATCTTGACTCGACTCATTTATAAAAAATATAAGCTCACAATGAGAGAGTATTTCTTTTTCAAGTTCTCTCATGAGAGGTTGAATTCTAGCTTCCTGATCTTTTAAGGGCACAAATATCATAAAGCGGCTATCAAGAATATGTGAAAGCTCTGGGAAAACTTCTTTGAAAGACTCTCCTCT
>CEQY01198186.1_pt1 | contig 20248 bp, 19 predicted proteins | sample 361391 | NCBI WGS metagenome assembly CEQY01 (sample SAMEA2621075, study PRJEB7988) | marine metagenome | isolation source: saline water (ENVO:00002010), including | reverse complement strand
ATGAAAATTCTTGTGCTCGACTAAGACAAGAACAAGAGAACTTTCCCCAGATGTCTGATCCAGATTACTTGGTGAGAATGAATCGCATTAGAGAGCTTAGAAATTGCTGTTCGGTAAGTGTTATGACTGATGATTTAAAAGTTGTTGGCTTTACACTTTCCAACTCAACTCAAAACGATATCAACACCACTGGTAATGGAGATTATAACTCCGCCAAAAGAGAGTGGGCCTTTAATTTTGATAACCGCTCTATCCAAAACATTAATATAGAAATTTTAGATGACTCTGCTCTGACTGGAAAAATGTCACATGATTTTCTACATACAACACTTGTTTTTATCCCGAGAAAAAATCTTCCCAGAGTCGCGAGACCGAATCAAAATAGTTGTGAGCGTGATGTTTACTTACCCACTGGAGAAATTGTAAAATTCAATGCACTCACAAATGAGATTGTAGGGGGAGTTTTATCAGAACTTCCGATCGATTTAACTGCTAGTCGTCACCAAAGAAAATTTGCGGGAATTGATTATAACGGTCGCGGTATAATGATCAGAGTAGACAGAAGAGCTGGAACACCTGAGCATATTTATGGAGTTGCCTTTAACCAAAATGAAGACATTAAAAAAGCTACCATCACTCACCAAGGCAAGACCTGTAAAGTCGGAAAAGAAAAACTTTGGGATAATGCCCAGAACCCAGATGCCACCCCTGTATTTAAATTTGAAACAGATCAGGAATTTCTCGATGTGATTATTAACCCCATTTGCGGTTGGAACTTAACCATGGATGATATTTCTTAGAGATTACATACCTATATTGATAACGAGGGCAGCACCTTTGCCTGCCCTATATCTTTGACCATAATTTTGGCCACGCTCACGATTAGGATCTTGGACTTTAAAACGTGAGGGCCCAAAACTAGCAGAAATATTTGGGGCAATACCTCCCCTAATCCCGATACCTTTCACATAGCGATCATTCGTTCTAAATTTCCCAACAGTAATCGTTCTCCCTTGCTCAGTGTACTCTTCTCCTATAATTCTAAAATAATACTCATCCTCTCTGAACTGAGCTGAGGGGCATAAAAGAATAGGGCGATCATTCAAAGTTTGGTTTAAGTCAAAACCATCGAGAGTATTCTCATCAAGAGTCACAGTGATGACTTGAGCAAGATTGGAAATATCAGCATCCATTCCCACTAGATCTTGAGAGTAAAGAGGAGAAATAAAAAATGCTAAAAATATGTAAAACAATTTCATCAAGGATATTATACCTTAACCCCAACAAAATTTATGGCTTTTTTAAGAGGAAATTTATGCACTTTTGAGAAGCTGTGGAGAGATGGATATCACCTAAATCAAAGAATTTCAGAGGCTTAGTTAAAAAACCTAGTTCCTCTTGGTCAGCCAGGAGAATATGGTTATAGATTTTATATTTGGTGATAGCTGTCTGAACATAGGGAAGATAAGTTAAATCCTCAGCATTTTTAAGTTCAGGGTATTGAGAAAAGTTTTGATCTGTTGAGTGTAAAGTAAAAGTTGGCAATTCAAATTGTCCGGCCAGCCACTGATGATCAGCCTTTTGATAGCAGGCAAACTTATCTCCTTTTATTACAATCACCCGTAATAAGTGCAAGACATGCTTTTCTTTATCGGGGGAGGATTTTTTAAGGGGAAGAGAGAGAGGATCTAGCCTACTTGCCATGCAGCTCCTTTGCAGAGGACAAATTTCACAAGCCGCCGTATTAGCCTTACAAATAACTCTTCCTAAATCCATCAAAGCTTCATTCATCTGCCTGGGACCTAGCTCATGGATATTTTGACAAATTTCACCATTTTGAAATTTTTGATAAATATCCTTTTGTAAAAGCGGGCCTTTAAAACTGGTAAGATGATAATACCTGGCAATCACTCTCTCTAAATTAGCATCTAGTGCAAGTGCTTTTTTATTGGCACCAATCGCAAGCAGGGCATTGGCGGTATATTCTCCGATACCTTTGATAGCGATGAGCTGATTAAAATCGAGTGGAATCTCTCCTGCATAATTCAGAGTAATCTCTTGAGCTGCACTTAGTAAATTGCGAGCTCTTCTATAATAACCAAGTCCTTCCCAGGCACGCAGCATCTCTTCTTCAGAAATTTCAGCTAAGCTTTGGATCGTAGGATATTTTAAGATAAACGAATTAAATTTTTTAAGTACGGTGGCCACAGTTGTTTGTTGCAACATAATCTCTGATACAAGCGTTGTGTACAAAGATCTATTTTTTCTCCATGGGAGATCATGATAATTTTTTTCAGACCACTGGATAAGTTTTTGATTCATTTTTATTTGCACATTTTACGGATACGCTTTAACTCTTTATGAATAGAGCTTGCGTAAAGTGGCTTCTCAATACCTTTCACTTTGCCCGAGCCAGTGGCTTCAATCCAAGTAATAAACTCTTCCTGAGCCTCAAAAATATCAGTGATAATAATGAGATTATTTGCTTTTGATTTTTCAATATCTTCTTTGAGACGTTTAAGATTATTTAAACCACTACTCATACAGACTCGATCAAAGCTGCCCGCTTCTTTTTTAAACTCAGTGAAATAATAAACTTTCATCTTTTTATTCAGAGGGCAAGTTTGTGAGAGATGATCGAGAAAAATCTCTCTTGAACATTTTTGATCATAGCCTTTAAAATCAACTTGCTTCATGGTGGAGCTGGTATCAATCCAAACTTCAAGGGGAGTTAAACCTTGCTTGAGTTGCTTTTGAGCTTTCCCACAGAAAACATCAAAAAAAGTGGATTCTTCACAATCAATCATTTCTCGTTCGACGCTTTTAGCTGGTTCTAAAAAATCATAGCTTTGAGAATTTTCAAATTGAGAGTTTTCTATTTGAGCATCTAAAGCCTGGGCTTCACCTTTTTTATAGAGACCTATCTGGGGATCAAAACAAAACTCTCCCATAGGTTGGCATTGATAGTTTTGAGCAACTAAGACAGATTTCTTTTTAGGTAAGATTTTATCTAAAAAGGAGGTGCGGTCTTCACTTAAAAACCAGACTTCAAAATTCTTAGGCATGGCCCAAGAATTTAAAGAAATCATGAAAATAAAAACCACTAGTCTAATCATTAAAACTCTTTATAGTTCTGTTGCTTAAAGTAACGATAAAGTGAGTTACCTATATCAACTATTAAATCTCTCCCCTCCATATCCAAATCTAGAAAATCAGTGAGAAATCCTTTTTGTCTTGGACTGAGGGTGTTGAGCTTGTCTCTAATCGTAGGAGCTTCTGTATTTCCTGCTCTTTCACCAAACGACATCTTCACACCCTTTATTTGTGCCTGAGTTTTGGTACGGGTTGATTGATCATCTAAACCTGTGGCCAATGTAGACATCTCTTCTTCTGCTCCACCTCCCTCATCGGCATTCTCGGCTCCTTTATAAAACGAAACTAGGTTTTTAAAGGTATCAGTGGAATCTTCTGCAATAAAATCAATGATCTCATGCAAGGGTATATTTAAACTCGCCACTATATTAGCTATCAATTGCGGGTCTAACTCCTTGGTTTTTTGATTTAAAAAGCGACTCATGGTTGAAATTCCAACATTGAGAGTCTCTGCAAGATCTTTTTGTGAAAGCCCACCACGTATTTGCATGTACTTACGAACGACTCCTAGAAACATCTCCGTATAGTCAGTATCAAATCTAATCATAAATCCTCCTGTGTGCTTGCAATTATTGCAAAACATTGCATGCAAGTCATCAATATTCCTTATCGGAAGCAATTTAAATTCCTTGATGCAATTTTATTGCTTGACGCAACGAGTCAGGTATGGGATACTGGTACCAGACAACAACATCACTGGGGAGATGTTATGAGCACAAGAATAAACATTGAAAATAATCTTTTAATTACAGGAACTTATATGAGTGCGACTGATTCAAAGATTGAAAATGAGCTTATCACAGACGCGAAAATCTCAGGATGTACTTACCGAAATAATACTTTTAGAAATGTCGTATTTAAAAATTGCAACTTCCAAGCTACTGATATCACGAATTGCAATTTTATTGACTGTAAATTTGAAAATTGCAATTTCATGTTCTCGAAACTCAGAAATTGCAGCTTGATAGCGTGCAAGTTCGATAGTTGCCACTTTTGCATTACGAATTCCCTTAACTGCAATTATCTGGCTTGCACGTTTATCCATACTGAGTGGGATGAAAACTTTCACCTCCACTCAAAATTTGAAAGATGCTCTCTCAAAAGCAGCCAATTACCAATGAAGGTAAAAAAGATCTCCTCATGGGAGACAGTGGTAAGTGAATACTTAATGCAAGCTGCTTAACACCTGCTTTCAAACTCAAGGACGAGACTTGGGCCATGGATGGCCACTTTATTTAGAAACAATTTTTATTTTTATACACGGAAGAAACTTACCTTAAGCCTGGATGGCTTTCACCCTGACCTACCTCACACCCCACCTTTTAAATCTTTAGGGCCCATGCAAATGGGCCACTACCTTTAATTCATTTGCTGGGTTTCAGCGCCTTTAGGAATTTGAAACACAAAAGTTTCTTTATCAAACTTAGAAACAACTTGAAGTTTTTTCAGTTTGAGTTTTACTGGTGATTTATCTTTATTAATAAGGACGAGATGTTCAATCTGAGAAAACTCATGGGGTTTGGATTTAAACTTAATATCAACTTCATCATAACCAAGTCTAGAGGTAGCATTTTTAGAGAAAGTTAATTTAAACTCATGCTTAGACAGATTTTTTACTTTATAAAACTTATTATCTGTCAGTCCTCGAGCGAGAACATCAAAAATTTGAGAATAACAATACTTAGCGGAATCACCAACTCTCACCTGCCCAGGTTCCCCACCAAAACCTTCATTATAGATCCACGTTTTTTCAGGATTACAAACAAGTATGGTCTTGAGACCTTTAGTCTCTGTGGTCATTTTAATACTCTGAGGAGTTGAGTATAAAATTTTAACAGGTTCAGTTCTATCTCGGCCTCTGCGATCTTTTTTAATTTGTTCAAAATCACCTTCAAAGGCTTTGGGTATAAAGCCAGCAAGACTGGCTTCTGCTAAAAAAATACTCAATAAGAATATAAGGAATACTTTCACCGCACTCATTAGTGTAACTGCACCGAAATTGCTTTTGAAACACCAGGCTCTTGCATGGTCACACCGTAAAGCATATCGTTCAACTCCATCGTTTTCTTATTATGAGTGATCAAGATGAATTGAGACTCACTACTCATCTCACGTAAAAGTTCATTAAACCTTCCAACGTTAGCATCATCTAGAGGAGCATCAACCTCATCCAGAAGACAGAAAGGCGAAGGCTTAACTAAAAAGATTGAGAAAATCAAAGAGACCGCAGTCATCGCTTTCTCTCCCCCACTCATAAGATTAATTGATTGCATTTTCTTTCCAGGTGGCTTGGCAATAATATCAATCCCACACTCATCGGAATCAACATCACCAGTGATTTCTAATCTTGCTTCCCCACCTCCGAAAATAATAGGGAATACTTTGGTAAAGCGAATATTCACTTCGTCATAAGCTTCTTTAAATCTCTTTTTAGATTTCTCATCAATATGAGCAATCGCTGTTTCTAAATCTTCAATTGATTTTTTAAGCTCTTGCTCTTGTTCTCTTAAGAAATCATAGCGAAGTTTTTGACGATCATAATCTTCAATGGCTTGCCAGTTAATTTCACCAAGACGGTTAAGCTCTGATCTATATCTTTTATATTTCTCTTTTGATTCTTTGAGAGCAGCTGGGAATTTCTTATCAAATTTATATTCTTCTGCTTCAAGTTTGATCACTCCCTCTTCGCCTTCCATCTCATACATGGCCGAAAGCTCAGTCAATCCTTCTAGGTTTGCTAAAGAGTATTCAAGATGTTTCATCAGAATATCTCTCAGATCAACCTTGTAGCGATCAAAACAATCACGCACGAGCAGATCTTCATCGATCACTATTTGTTCAACTTTCATATTCAGCTCAACATTATTTTTCTCGAGAGTATTTATTTTACTGGTTAATTCTTTAACTTCTTTTTCTCTATCTTGCATTCCCAGTAAAAGGCTTGATAATTCATCTTTTACTAAATTGAGTACATTCTCACGATCACTCAGAGCTTCCGCCTGAGTCGCATTAGACTCCTCCAGCGCACTCATCCCAGCCTTTGCGGCTTCAATTTCATTCGCATAGCGCTCAAGAAGCTCAGTATTACTTGTCAGTTTATCTTGATAGCGTTTGATTTGATCATTGGCATCAGAGATTTGGGATTGAAAATTATCTATTTGTACGTGAAAAGTTTTAGCACTTGCTTGGGCATCTAGCAGTTCAGAGCGCTCAGTCTCATAAGTAGAGCGAATTTCTTCACATTCACTTTTGAGCATTTCATATTGATCTGTTGCGGCTTCTATTTTTTGCTCGAGATCATCTTTTTGGTTGAGAATATCTTCTTCATTCTCAAGAAGCTCAAGCTTAAGTTTGCTGATTTCATTTTTACGATTGGTAAGAATATCAAAACGTGAACTCACAGTCTTATTACTAGCTTCTTTAGAATCAAGGGAAGACTTAAGCGAGATATGTTGAGTATAAGCCTCATTAAGGGCCTGGGCTTGCTCTGCTTCTTGAGCCGATAATTCTTCTACTTGAGTCGTGAGAACATTGATCGCATCCTCTAGGGTGTTCAGATCAGAAGTCTTCGCTTCAAACTCTCCCGTCATCTCATTGATAAGGTTATTTCTTTGAACAACTCCCATAGTGCTATCGTTCTCTGAACGGACAGAAAGCTTAGAGCCATTGAGAGTTTTAACCACATAAACATTTCCATCTTGGGAAACAAGTCCTTTAATATTAAGTGCACTAGCCACCTTCGTCGCTAATTCAGCACTTAAATCTTTAACAATATAAAAACCGTTAAAAAATTGTGAAAGGCTTTCTTTGAATTCAGCATTATTGATTTTTAAGATATCTTCGATCGCCACAACATCAGTGCAACCTTGAATTCGTAAACGCTCCACAGTTTCTGGTGAACATTTATCAAAGCTTGTTTGAGTGGAGAGAAAATCCAAACTTTTATCAGCGTGAGCCCCGGCCCAATTGGTCACTTTGTCGTGATCAGAAGAACTTGCAATCAGGGCATCAAAAGAATCTTCAAACAGGACTTCAAGGGCTTTTGCATATTCAGGTTCACACTCGATGATATTCCCTAAGATTTCAAAACGATTACTTTCATCATCATTTAAAAACTCAACAGCACCTTTGCGAATACCTTCACCTGTTTTATTAAGCTCTTTAAGCGAGTTAAGTTTAGATTCAAGTTGAATCGTCTCGCGAGAGAGCTCTCTTTGTTCTTTATCTTTAGCCTTTAACTCTTGTCTCGCCTGCTCTAATTCAGCCTTGGTTTTAGCATGAGTTTCTTTTAACTCAGACCACTTTTCCGTCGCAACACTTGAGTCAGTACGAAGCTTAATCAATTCATCAGAAGCATTCGCATTCGTAGTTTCGATTTCTTCAATTTCAGAACCAATATCTTCAAGTTGAGAAGAATACTCTTCAAGTTTTGAATTATTTCTAAAAACAGTTTGATCAATTTCTTTAAACTCTTCTTTATCAACTTCTAATGAGTTTTGTAGATCTTTGAGAGTCTCTTCTTTAGTCTGAAGTTCCTCTTTTAAAAACTCAACTCGCTCTTCTTGTTCAGAAAAATCAATCTCGTTTAAATTTTGCTCTTTTAAATCTGCTAGTTTTTGCTCTAGCTCGTTCAGCTTATTGGTTCTCTCTTCAATATCTTTTTGAATTTCAGTATTCTCAGCTTCACGCTCAGAGATATGCTTTTCTTTATCTTCACAAGTAGAAACGAGATGTTTTAACCTTTCTTCACTGGCTGCAAGTTCTTTGGAAAGTTCATTAAACTCACCTTGCATGAGATCGATCTTTTCAGTCAGATCAACTTTCTTAATACGCTCGTCTTCAAGGGTAAGTTCTAGTTGATCCTTAGCAAGACTCGCTTTTTCAACTTCTTCTGCATTGGATTGTAATTTATTATTCGCATTGACGTAATTGGTGAGAAAATCAAATTCTTTATGAGACTTAACGATCAACTCATGATGTTTTACACGGGAGCGTAATCTTTTAGCTTTCTCTGCTTTCTCCGCTTGACGCTCCAGCGCTTTAAGTTGCTTGTAAATTTCACTTTGAAGATCATTGAGTCTATTTAGATTTGAAGTTGTTTGTTCAATTTTTTTAAGAGATTCACGCTTGCGCATTTTAAATTTTGTGATCCCGGCCACTTCTTCAATCATCACTCGACGTTCAACTGGCTTCGCTTGCACAAGCCTATTGATTTCACCTTGAGCGATAATAGAATAAGATTTTGCACCAGCTCCTGTATCCATAAAAACTTCTTGGATATCTTTCAGACGAGCTGGAATATTATTTATGCGATATTCTGTTTCACCGTTACGATAAAGTTTACGGGTCAAGGCGATCTCAGAAGGTTTAGAAACTTGATTGCCAATATGGATATGCTTACCTGTATCGTTTTCTAAAACCAGAGTGACTTCTGCAAATGTCGCCGGAGTATATTTCGACGATCCTGCGAAAATCAGATCTTTCATTTTAGTTCCTCTTAAGTGCTTGGCTGATTGCTCACCCATAACCCAAAAGAGTGCGTCTACAATATTCGACTTACCACATCCGTTTGGTCCTACGATTCCCGTAATCCCATCATCAAAATGGATGGTGGTTTTGTCTTTAAATGATTTAAATCCTTGTAAATGAAGACGTAATAGTTTCATGAATAAATTGTCCCTTCTCGAATAATAACTGTGTGTGTAAGTAGGATTTTCCCTTAAAAAACAATCGATTGTCTAGGATTTAAGGGGGAATTGGCCTATTAAGTCCTTACATTGCTGCACCGTTCTAAAACATAAAATATTGGTTCGACCGCTGCCCCCATGGATAAACTAGCGGAACTAGGTATTTCAAGATTTATCCCGGTAACTATGCGTGTCAATTAACCAAGTTAGTTTATAATATCCACTACGTTGGAGATGTTATGAAATTGCGAGATCATTTAACTTTTGGATTTGAACAAACCTTTACCCTACCAGACTGGTGGACTGAAGATGGCTTCACTTCTGTATCAGATACCCCGAAAAAAAGAGAAAAAATGTTAGAGCTGGCAGAAGAACTCGCCATTGAACTCTCTGGAGAAGTCAAAGAATCAAAAGATATTTGGGATCATATGCAATATGAAGTGACGGATTCCGAAGGGGCCACTCAATTTTATGTCACTATGGATCCAGGAAGCATTGAAGTTAAAACTCCACCATGCTTGATAGATGAAGTTGAAGCCATGGCGGTTCCTTTGTTTAGTGCCAGTGAGCGTTCAGGCTTGGTGCCTTATCGTAATTGGTGGTATGGAGTGAAAAGTGGAACTGAAGGTGGATGCCATGTGAATATGGGTGGCCATACTCTTGAGACAAATCCCCTCTATCAAATGCCCGAACTCGTTGTGAAATACGCAGCCTATATCCATAATCGTCCCTTTTTACATTGGCCATTTATGGGTGTTGATGTGGGGCCCGGTGGAAATGCTATGCGTATGGATGAAAAAGATGATTTTTCCGGTGTCAAAAATCGCTTCGAAGAATATCGAGAACTTTACGCTAATGGGGGAAGTCTATCAGCCAGTGAAACTTTTGAGTTTTTTGAGCAAACCAATCTCATCAATGATAAATCCTCCTTTCCTTCCCTCAAAAAATTTACTAAAGATCTTTTTTTAATTGAAGATCGAGGACAGGAAGCTCTACGCAGCCCTGAAGAATTTTTCTTAGTAAGTGAACTGCGGATGCAGATCTTAGAGAATCTTAAAAATTCGAAATGTGAAACTCTCAAGAGTATTAAAAACTTACATAAAGAAAAACTAACTTCATTTGAACTTTGGAAAGAGTTTAAATTGTGGGCAAAAGATTTTAAAATTGATGCTGACAAATTTGAGCGTTTTTTTGAAAGACAATTTCCCGTGCTCTCCATGGGTGAGAATAAACCTGAAAATGTTTTCATCAACGACGGCAGACGTCCCCGGGTGATTACGGATATTAAAAAGCGCGGCGACACCATCATTAGTAAAACCATTGACACCAGTTATAAACGCTTTGAAATCTACACCTATGATTTAGCTGCGGACATTGAAGTTGAAGTTGCAGGTCTTGAGTATCAAAGTGAATTAAAAACAGTTGGTGAAAATCAATACCTTTATGTTGATGTTAAATACGATCAACAAAACCCGGTTATGGATGTTCGCTTTTTAAAAGACGGTGAGATCATTGAATGGAGTAAATTTAATATCCACAATATGATGTGGGAATAAATTATTTTTTCGAGATTTTATTCACCACCATCGCCATTTCAACACCATACATAGATGAAAAAAGTGGAGCTTCAAAAGTAGTCGCCTTAGGATTTTTAACCGAACTTAAATTAATTTTTTGCTCAAAGGAATTATTGTTCTCACAGGCCACATTAACCGTCATAACTTTTTCATCTGACATATGGGCCACTCCACTGCATTCAAGTTTAGAAATGGTGACTTGAGATTTGCTTTCAGGAATACTCTGTCTAATATATTCATTGAGCCCGATAATATGGTGTCCAAACTCATCTTTTTGATCACTGATAGCGAGTTGGTATTCAATCGACATCCCTTTTTCCAGGTAAGTGATTTGCTCTTTCGGTTTAAATTCTAAAGTTCCAATAAGTTGTTCCAAGGTGATAGCCGAGGCCATTGATTGAAGTGAAAATAATGACATGAGTAGGTAAATACCTAATTTCATTCGACTAACTCCTTTAGTTTGTGTGCCTCGTCATACTAACACAACGCAAAACAATCTCAAGTTAAAAGAGGAGTTGCTGTAATTTTTTCAATGCCAGAGGGGCTTTAGAAGAACTCACTTATAAGTCGCTTATGCTCGGCCAATAGATCCATTTCCTCTTCCGTCTGATTTTCTTTGATATGAGGAAAGCGCATTTTCCCATAATAGTTTCTCAGGTCAGAAATAATCACTGGCTCAATACCAATTTCTTGTAGAAAATCTTTTACCTTAAGAGCTGCATCGAGATACTCATTGAGTTTATATTTTTGAGCGAGATTTTTATTAGGGTATTGAGAATAAAAACTACGCTTGAAAGGAGTCTTCAAAAGGATAGCTTCCATCTTACTATTTTTAATCTCTGAGACTTTGACCAAATTCATAGTTAAGAGCATAGTGATTCGTGCTTGTAAAAGATCGAGTGCTTGTTCTCTATACTCGTATACAACTTTTTCATACTCTTCGAGATCTTGAAAATACATCTCACCCATCTCAACTTTTTGAACCGATCGAAGAGCCTTTTTAAGCAAATCATACATAGAAATCAGTTCACTCTTTTCTTCTTTTGCCGCAATAACGTGCTCTTGAAGAATATGTTCTCCATGCAGGGCCACGGCCACTGCAAAAATGTTGAGGTCTCTATTTTTTGAACCGCTTCTCAAGCGAAAAGGGCTTTGTCCCGTTTGCGCCAATTCATTTCCGCTATTTAGCTCCACCAGCCCTCTGAAAAACTCATTCATAGCATCTTCATAAAGTTGTTTTAAAAAAGCTAAGCTGTCATAACGCTGACCTGTCCACACTTGAAATTCAAATGCTTTAACATACTTAGAGGCTTCAGTGACTTTATTCTCAAAAGATATTTGTTCAGGTATGGCTTTTAAAGCTTTTCTTCTGGAGTCAGAAGCTGAAGCAGAACGAGACATCATTCGCCCCACTGCAATCTCTTCTCTAGATTCTTGAGCAGCATCAGCAGCGCGACCACTGTTCTCAGAAGCTTTGACGGCGTTATCACTCATATCTTCAATCTTGCTACAACTCGCAAAATAAAAGGTGGATACCAGCATTAAAACAAGACTCAAACTAGGCTTCATAAAATCTCCTCTATATTACTATCTTAGAGAAGAGAGCGCTGAGTTGCTTTACGCTTGAAATAATTACAACTTAATTTTCTGAAGTGTCTAAATTTTGGTGCTCTATTTCACCGGAATGAAGCTCCTGTAGCTCTCCTTCGGAGGTAAGCCCTTGGAATTTAAATTCAAAAAAGGAATCGGCATTTTCTGGGGCCCTAAAGATAAGCTCCAAAAACCCACTTTTCTTAACTGCCCAAGGTCGTGCTGGGGACACAATTGACCTCAATTTGCCACCTGCTCCAGAAATAAAATGGTGAGTCCCCTCGATGACACCCTCATCACTTAAATGATGATCATGACCTGCAAAGTAAGCATCGAACCCTTTGAGTGCTCGATCTAAAAAAGTTCTCACAGCAAAGTATGCATCACCATGATGGCCAACGCTGTATCTTGGATGATGGCCAAACCCAAATTTTAATCTACAGCGCCCCTTATGACTTTCTTCAAGAGAGTTCAACCATCTCAGCTGAGCGATAAAATAGGCGTTGGTATCAAAATTATAGAAACAGATATCATCATAAATCTCCAGCCAAAAATAACCGGGAAACTTAATCAATTCATGGCGCTGGGCTAAGTCAACCCAAACTTCCGTAGCCCCTCGATAGTCATGATTTCCTAAATTAATAAAAAAAGGAACTTCGGATTCCATCAGATTTTTATAGGGTTTTAAAAATTTATATTCAAATTGCTTGTCTTCAATCCCGGTTAAACCATTGGGATAAATCACATCTCCTAAAATTCTTATTTGATCACAAGCAGAATTCTCTAGGGCTTGGGCCACTGCGTACTGTTTTTTCTTACCGGTACCTGTGTCACCTACGATACAAATTTTATAACCATCTCTTAATGCACCTTGCTCTATTCTTTTACCTGCCGATACATACGAGTGACGATAAAGCTCATACCCCACCCCTATGGAGATAAATAGAATAAGTAAAATTCCAATCTGCTTATACATCTTTTAGAGTGATGATTTTACCAATTCAGTGGCTTTTTTCCCGTCAAAGCGTCCTTTGATTTGCCCTGATAGCTCTTTCATAATGCTTCCCATATTGGGGTTATCTTGAGAGCTTTTGATGTCTTCAATCATCTGCTTCACGTCATCTTCTGAGAGTTGACTCGGAAGATATTCCGCCAAGACAACCAGCTCTGCTTGAATTTCATCTTTCTGAGGACCGTCTTGGTAGAGTTGAAGAGAATCTTTGATTTTTTTAGCGTGACCAATCACAATATCTTCTTCAGCAATAGGTTTTTTAGAAGTATCGTTTTCAATAAAAAGCTTTTTTAAATAGCGCAAAACATTGAGTCTGGTTTTATCTTTTGCTTTCATAGCGGCGATGATTTCTTTACTGACCCTATCTTTAAGTTCTGACATGGATTTCCTCCCCTTTTTAGGATTTCACTCTACCTCTTGCACCTCTGTTTAACAATGGTTTAGAATATCAACATTAATAAGGACAGCTATGAAAATATTTATACTTATACTGATTTCACTCTCAAGCCACGCACAAATTGAGACCCGTTTAGATAAAACTAAAATGACGCTTGTAAATAAATCTGTTCCTACGGCTATTTTTGATATTCGCTATTTAGGAAATGATAATTTTGTAGGTGATGCTGTCAGTGGTTATAAAGCTCCCTTATGTTATTTGAGTCACACCGCTGCCAAAGCTTTATTTTTAGTGCAAAAAGAAATCGAGACCCTAGGCTTAACTTTAAAAATTTTCGATTGTTATCGTCCGCAAATGGCGGTGGATCATTTTGTAAGATGGGCCAAGGATTTGAGCGACACCAAAACGAAAACAAAATACTATCCCAATATTAAAAAAAATCTTCTTTTCAAAAAAGGTTATATTTCTAGTAAGTCAGGTCATAGCAGAGGAAGCTCAATTGATCTTACTCTAGCAGATAAGTTGACAAAAAAAGAACTGGATATGGGCACAGGTTGGGATTATCTCGATCCAAAGTCACATACAGCAAATCCAGAACTGACTCTCCCTCAAAGAACTCATCGTTTGGCCCTCAAAGCGATCATGGAAAAATACGGCTTTGAAAATTATCGTAAGGAATGGTGGCATTTTACATTTAAGCCTGAAGCCTACCCAAAAACATATTTTAATTTTGATGTCCTCTAAATTTGTAAAAAACTACACAGTGTAACTCTTACATACCTAAATACAAAGTAAATCCAGAATGTTAGTCACTGGATATGAAAAATTTAAAATTGATCGCACTTTTATTTGTATTATTTAGTTTCACGGCCAAAGCGACTGTTTGGATCATGATCGGTGACCCCAGTGAGAACAAGATTGGCGCTATAGGAATGTCCAGTGGACATATTGGCAAAAAAACTTTTGCCCTGGCCGACAATACGGGGATGGTAGGAATAGGTTCTTGGTATGTTTCCAGGGCCCAACGCAGACTCTCTCCCATTCTCTATCAATCACTTGGCTCATGGGATATGCTTAATGCTATTAGTGCGGAAGCGAATAGAAAAAGAGGCTCGTACTATCGCAGAGTCACGCTTATTCGATCAAATTTCTACACCGGCTCTCTGGCTTCTGACGGATGCCATGGAGAGAACTATTATTGTGGAGAAAGCACCGGAGAGCATTTTGCCATCACTGGAGGTGGGTTAACCGGACCTGAGGTCATCAACAACACCAGAGATCTTATTGAATTTAATAAAACCAGAAATCTCCCCCTAGAATGCCAACTGATGCAAGCCATGCGGAAACTACATGATACCGGTGGAGAATGGAAATTATTCGAGCGACTTGTTTTTGCGGTTGATGATTTAAATCTTTATAATGATGCTGATATGAAGATATTCTATAGAAAAGGTCGTCACGAGAATGATCTCTTTAGTGACCTTCAAAGGTACCTCGCGAAACGCGATGTCTATTGTAATTAATATTTATGGCCAGCTCTGACTTACTCAAAGTCATCAAACATAATCTCACTCAAAAGCCTATTTTGGACCGAGTATTTTATGTGCCTTTTTGGGAATGCCCCTATAATTGTGACTTTTGTTGTGTTGACTCTCTGCCTGGAAAGCCTCAGTCTGATTTAGGCGCAGGAGAAGAATTTCTTTTTAAATTCTTAGGTAGTTTATCTCTCCAAACAAATAAAAAAGTAGGTCTTCATTATTATGGTGGAGAGCCCCTTTTAAAACCAGAAGAGTTTCTGAATGTGGCGCGAAGAGCAGTGTCCCACCCGGCCATTTCTAAAGTCTACCTTTACTCAACTCTACGTCCCCCTAAAAGTGTGGAAACGATCAAACAACTTCCAAGTGATAAAATAAGAGTTGTTGTGAATGATTTTACCGCCAATGAAAAAGTTAAACATGCGATGCAAGAGTTAGCTGGGGTTGCGGAATATTATAGTAATCCTACAGTTTTTCACACAGGTCGAGCCAGAAATATTGAAGGGGAAGTTAAAAAATTTTCCAGTGAAAAAATCAAAAAAACTTTTTTTGAAAAAGTTCTTCCTCCAAGCTTACCCGGAAGAAGTTGTTTTGCGAATGCTTCTGGCCCGCTTATCAATGTAGCCCATCAAAAAGTCCATCTGTGTTGCCTTCCTCAAAGCCCTGTTGTGGGAGACTTTGCAAGTGACACGGATCAACTTGTCAAAAAATATATTGCAAGCTTGCAAGAATTTCATAAAAAAACTTATCAAGATATGAAAAAATGCGGACACACTCATGCCTGTCAAAGTTGTGAGAAGTGGAGTGCTTGGGACACCAGAAAGGTACCGGCTTTTAGTATTTAATCGAGGAGCTTAAGCTTTCTCGCCAGAATCTCAATCGTCGTTCCTTGTAGCATCACTGAGATACAGACCACTAAAAAAGAAATATTAAAAAACATCTCAGCTTGAGCTCCCATTGCGGTGAGAGGAATAAGCGCAAAGGCAATAGGTGTCGCTCCTCTCAAGCCAACCCATGAGATAAGTAATTTTTTTTGAAACGTTGAACGAGAGCCAATAAGAGAAAGAAAAACCGCAATCGGTCTGGCCACAAAAACCAAACAGAGGGTGACCCAAAAAGCCTTGGAAGTAAAACTGAATATCTTAGCCGGGTTCGCCTGTAAACCGAGGACAACGAATAAACTAATCTGCATCAACCAACTGGTTGCTTCAAAATAATTACTGGTGATCTCTTTTATGGCCTGAGCTTTATGACTGATCACAACTCCAGCAAGATATAAGGCCAATAAACTATTGGCAGGGATCATTTGACAAAGACCGATGATAAGCAAACAGACCGAAAGAATATTAACTGAATAAAACCCCTTAATCTCAAAGGAGATTTTATGGAGAATAACACTACATAAATAACCGAAGATCAACCCTACCAAGGCCCCCAGCCCCATATTAATAAAGAGGTCTCCTAAAAGAGCGATGCTTGGACTTTTTTGAGTCGTAATAAGTAGAGTCAGAGCAACGACTAAGAAAAATGACACTGGGTCATTGGTGCTAGATTCAAATTCAAGAGTTTCTGAGATATGCTCTTTGAATTTTAAATTTTTAGTTTCAAGAATTGAAAAAACAGCTGCGGCATCAGTTGCAGACAAAACAGCCCCTAATAACATGGCCATCAATAGATCAATACGAAAAACTAAATGAGTGAAATAGCCGACGATAAGGGTGGTGAGTATCACGCCAAAACTTGAAAGCAAGACTCCTTCTTTCCAGGCCAATTTAATTTGGTCAGTGCTAGTCGATAACCCTCCTACAAAAACGATAATTCCAATCGCAAATTGGGAGTAGAAATTGACGTAGTTGGGAAAATCAAAAAGAAAATCAAACTTATAACCATTCCCAAAAATAAAGCCTAACCCCAAATAGAGAATGAGAGAAGGAACTCCATACCGTTTAGAAGGCTTGGATATAAGTGTACCAATAAATAAAAATAGTCCGGTGACAAATATTAAACTGAGGCTTTGCATCGGATCATTTTTTTATCGAATGAAGGATTTTCTCAAGCCGCTCTTTAGCGTGGGGCTTTACTAAAATATCTTTACAGTTATATTTTTGAGCGACTTTTAAACTCTTCGTATTCACTGTTCCCGACACGATAACAATGGGAATTTTCTTACTGATGTTTCTCACATCTTTAATAAAATCCAGACCATTTTCATTTGGAAGTTTTAAATCGACGATGACCAAATTGATATCTAAGTTTTTCGAAATGATATTAAAAGCTTCAATCGAGTTTTTAGATTGCATGACACTATGGCCCCACTGTTCAAGGTCGTGGGTAATAGCGGCCATGCTGACAGGATCATCTTCAAGAACAAGTACTTTCATTTTAATCTCTTACGCTAAATTTACCACCACCAGTGATCACCAGTGTTAGATAACAAACCGCAAAGAGAATCGCTTTTTCTTTAACATTCCAAGGGTCACTCGCGTGAACCACAAACCCTGCAACCAGCATCGTAAAGAGAAGCACGCTGGCAAACCATCTGGTCTTAACACCTAAAATGATAAGAAAAGAACAGATAAGCTCAGCAAAGATAGTCGCGCATAGGGATAAAAAACTTCCCATCCCTAACGGGTCAGCGAAGGTATCCATATACTTTCCAAAATTAAAAGCTTTAGAAATTCCATGGGGAAAGATCATCATTAGTCCTACCGCTACTCGAAAAACTAATAAACCTAAATCTACAGTTAAAAACTTTTTCATTTCATTATCCTTATTTACATTAACTTGTTGAAGAACAGCTCGCCCCACCTAAAACACAAAACTCTGCGCAAAATCTGTGATTCAAATATACTTTTTTCTCGGATGCTCGCAGATTATTTCCCAGTATAAACTGATCATCATAAGCTAACAAAGTACATGGCATCACAACAGTTTGATCCTCACCTTTTCTTTTCACAATCATCCGCTCGCTAGCGCACATTTGTTGCTCTGGTGACTTGTTTAAAATATCCCAACAAGCGGTAGTGATCTCAGGTACATCTCGACCACTTTGCATCTCGGGAAATATAACTATTTTTTCCTGCAAGTCTATATGAATATCTAAATCGTCGAGTAATTTTTTATGACCAGCTAAAGCCTGTTCTGGGCCCTCATCTTTGAGAGATCGGCTGGCCAACGAGATATTAAATCCATGATCATAGAGCCATTTAAGTTGATCACAAGTGCGCTTAAATGCCCCAGCGCCTCGTTCTTGATCATGTACTTCTGCAGTAAAGTGATCGAGAGAAACTCTAAGGTGAAGATTTTGACCAAATCGTTTCTTTAAGGCCAAAAGAGAGTCTTGATGTCTTTTCAGCACTCTATTGGCATTAGTGAGGACAAGCAGATCAAAGCCCCGCTCGAGAATAAGCGTTAATATTTCTCTAATATTTGGATTGAGAAAAGGCTCCCCTCCGGTGAGACCTATCATGGACACTGGGTATTGGTGATCTCTTACTTCATCAAGATAGGGTTGAATATCCTGGGCCGTTAAATAAACCAGTCTATCATTGGTAGGAGTTGATTCGATATAACAGTTCTCGCAAGCTAGATTACACAAGGTCCCCGTGTTAAACCAAAGAGTCTTGTACTCACTAAGCTCGACAAAAGCCCTTTGTTCACCCTTAGCCGTCTTTTTTTGTTCTACAAATTTTTGCCCATCCATAGCCAAATAGTACCCTGAAACCAGTTTTCCAGCAACAAAACACAGTGCACAAAAATATTTTCATTTACACAATTTCAAAACATATACAAAACAGATCCCATAGACTAATGTGTCTGCTTAAAAAACCTATATAAGCCTGATAAAAATGATTGATATAGATAAACTACTCGAAGATTGCGCCAACGAAAAAATTCACCTCATCGGAGAAATTCAAGAATTTGCCTGCCTACTTGCTATTGACGAGAACTTCGATATCAAAATTGTGAGCGAGAACTTTGTCGATCTTGGTCTTTCTGTTGGCATTGGAGATTCTTTTAAAGAAGTTTTATCCAAAAATGATATTCAAGAAATTGAACATCTGCTTGAGCAAGAAGAAATCCAAAGTGGTTATTCTTTGTATTTAACGAAAAAGAAATTGCGTTTTTATTGCTATAAAACAGATCAGTTACTCGTGCTTGAGCACGAGCTTTATGATGATGATCTCAAAGACATTAAAAAAGAGAATTTAATTGATTCACTCTTGGGTTTTAATATAAGAGGTAGGCAAGAATCTGGGATTAAAGAATTGGCCAGTAATTTGGCGGTTAATATAAAAAGTCTGGTGGGCTATGATCGAGTGATGGTTTATAGATTTCATCCTGATGATCATGGAGAAGTCATAGCTGAAGAGAAAGAGGATCACCTCGAGCCCTTTCTCAATTTGCATTACCCGGAGTCAGATATTCCCAGGCAAGCACGAGAGCTTTTTATTCGCAATCAAATCCGGATTATCAATCATATCGACGGAAAAAGATTTAAGCTCCTCTCAAGTCACGATACCCAACTTGATTTAAGTGATTCTATTTCAAGAGCAGCCTCCCACGTTCATTTGGAGTACTTACGTAATATGCATGTAGGGGCGACCTTAACTATTTCTATTGTGGTGGATGGAAGACTATGGGGACTCATAGCATGTCACCATTATTCACCCAAATTTATATCCTATTCCACCAGATCTCTACTCAAGATTGTAGGATTTTCTTTTGCAACTGAAGTCAGTAAATATCTAGCCCACCAATATAACGCCAGGTTAAAAGATGTAAATCATCTCACGGTCTCACTTTTAAATGAACTAGAGAATATTGGCAGTGTTTTTGAGACGAACTACCTAGACCATATTGTCACCGCAAGAAGCTCACAAATTCTCAAACTCATGGAAGCTAATGGTGTGTATGTTGAGGTTGGAAATCATAGCACCACTGTAGGAGTCACACCTTCAAAATCTGTCATCCAATTTATCAAAAAACAGATTTCAAAAAGTAGTGAATCAATTTTTTATACCAATTCACTCTCTGAATATGATGAAAGTTTTCAGTCATTTGCCGCTGAGACATCAGGAGTACTAGGCGTAGGGATCACCTCAACTGGCTTGCGTAATTGCTTTGTCATGTGGTTTCGCCCAGAAACTATCACAGAAATTTCTTGGGCCGGAAAAAATGATAAAAATATTGTCTACGATGGCAAGCACGCTAGGCTCTCTCCGAGAGGTTCATTTGATGAAATCATCAAATTGCAAAAACAATCTTCTTTTGATTATACGAAGCAAGATCTAGAC